>Ga0209056_10000486_pt1 | contig 43767 bp, 40 predicted proteins | sample GraSoiAngelo_114_FD_185876 | JGI IMG/M metagenome (GOLD analysis project Ga0209056, IMG submission 185876) | Grasslands soil microbial communities from the Angelo Coastal Reserve, California, USA - 14_0903_13_40cm (SPAdes) (version 2) | ecosystem: Environmental > Terrestrial > Soil > Grasslands...
GGCGAAACAGCTTCCACCCCAGGACGACGGTGAAGATGCCCATGGTGGTGAGCGCGAGTGTCTCGTGCGTCTCCATCAGCTCGTGGATCGCCTCGCCATGCTCGATCGCGTCTTCGGCTTGGAGACCGGCGATTACCGCGATCCACCCGCCGATCACGCCGGCCCACAACGTCCACAGGGCCGCGGCCTTGAGGGATTCGCGCTTCGAGAGCCAGGCGCCGATGTCGAACAGCACGGTTACGAGCAGTAGTGCAGCCGGCAAGTCGTTCACCGCCGCGTGGAAGCGGGGCCAGTCGTAGCCGAACATGCAGGTCCTTTGAAGTAAGGGGACGGGGGACGAAAGACCGGTCAGACGCCCAGGTCGACGACCTTCGGGGGATCGACCGAGTAGTCGTAGAACCCCTTACCGGTCTTGCGGCCGTTCATTCCGGCCAGCACCATGCGCTTCAGCAGCGGCGGCGGCGCGTAGCGCTGCTCGCGGTACTCCGTAAACATGATCTCGGCGATCTTGTACGTCGTGTCGAGCCCCACGAAATCGAGCAGGGTGAGCGGGCCCATCGGGTAGCCGCAGCCGAGCTGCATCGCCTTGTCGATGTCCGGCACGCTCCCCACCCCGCGCTCCACCGCCCGAATGGCGTCGAGCAGGTAGGGGACGAGCAGCAGGTTGACGATGAACCCCGAGTTGTCCTTCGCCGCCACGGGCTCCTTCGCGAGCGACTTGGCGAACGCAAAGCTGCGCCGGAACGTCTCCTCCGACGTCGTAACGGTGCGCACGACCTCGACCAGCGCCATCAGGGGCACGGGATTGAAGAAGTGGAGGCCGACGAAGCGGTCGGCCCGCCGGGTGGCCGCCGCCATCGCCGCGATCGTCAGGCTCGAGGTATTAGACGCGAAGATCGTCGTCGCGGGGCACAGGCCGTCGAGCTCCTTCCACAGGGCGTTCTTCAGGTCCAGGTCCTCGGTGACCGCCTCCAGGACGATGTCGCAGCCCTTCAATTCGGCGGTCACCGTTGTGAACCGCAGGCGCTTCAAGGCCGCATCCCGGTCGGGCGCGGGAAGCTTGCCCTTCTCCACGAACTTGCCGAGCGATTTCTCGATCCCCGCGCGGGCTTTGTCCCAGACTTGCTGCGACACATCGCGCACGACGGTGTCGTAGCCGGCCGTCGCGGCGACCTGCGCGATGCCGCTCCCCATGAGGCCGCACCCCAATACCCCCACCCGTTTGATGTCGGTCATGACGCTCCGGACTTGCGGTTGCCGGCTAGCCTCGGGGCGGTGCCCCGGGGCTCATGAAGGAGCGGATCTCATCGGCCAGGCGCGCGAACGCATTCACGCGCGACCCGGGGAGGGCGTGCTCCGGGCGGATCTCGCCGCGCTCCAGGCGGTCGAGCACCTGCTCCAACCCGATCTGTACCTGCTCGTATTGACCCCGATGGGCGCGGAGCGCTGCCACCGCCGCCGCTCCCATGGCCGCCGCCGGCGCCCAGGCGAAGGGGGTGAGCACGGCCATCGCCAGGAAGGTGCCGGTCGCGGCGGCGCCCAGGCCGAACAGCGTGGCGGCGATGCCGAGCCGCTGCCGCCGCAGATTGGAGACGTCCGCCAACAGGTGCACGTGGCAGAAGCCGGTCTCGAGCGGCGTCACCTGCGCGGTGACCTCCGCGGCACGCGCGAGCGCGAAGCGACGTCCTCCGGCGCCGAGCGCGCGCTGGATCGACGCAAAGGCGCCGACCTTGGGATCCCACGAAATCCGATCTGGGTAGCGCCGCTTCATCTGGAGCAGCTCGTACTGCTCCAGCCACAGGCCCAGGGAGCGCTCGACCCCGCCGGCGTCGCCGGGCACGACGCGCTGGGCCGAGAGTCGTGCCGGCCCCGCGATCCACGCGATCGGCCCGCGCCCTGCGGGCACGAGGGTGCGGGTGCGCTCCTCGAGCAGCGCCTGGCGCAGGTGACGCGCCGGAATGCCGACGTCCTGCCCGAGGGAGAGCAGCTCGGTCTCGGTGAGGCCGTCCCCGATGTCGTGCTCCCCCGCCTGCAGCTCGGCCGCGCGCTGGATGATGCGCTCGAGGGCCTCGCGGCTGATGAGCTCGCCCGCCATCGCTAGTGCCGTTCCAACTTGATGGGACCGGGCAGCGTGCCGCCACTCGACGGGAATAGTTGGAACGGCACTAGGCGCCGGCTTCGGTCTTGCGCGGCGGCGCGGGCAGGGGCTCGCCCGCTGTCTTCTCCGGCAGCGCCGCCACCCGCTTGGACACGCTGTCGAGAAACCCGCGGAACAGGTCGAGCGGCAGCGGGAAGATCGTCGTGGAGTTGTTTTCCGACGCGATCTCGGTGACCGTCTGCAGGTAGCGCAGCTGGATGGCCGCGGGCTCACTGCCGATGATGTGCGCGGCCTGGGCCAGCTTCTCCGACGCCTGGAGCTCGCCCTCCGCATTGATGATCTTGGCGCGGCGCTCCCGCTCGGCCTCCGCCTGCCGCGCCATCGCGCGCTTCATTTCGGGCGGCAGGTCCACGTCCTTGACCTCGACCGCCGACACCTCGACTCCCCATTCCTCGGTTCGTTTGTCGATGATGGTCTTCAGAATCGCGTTGATTTTCTCACGGTTCATGAGCAGCTCGTCCATCTCCGTCTCACCCAGGACCGAGCGCAGGGTGGTCTGCGCCAGCTGGCTGGTGGCGTACAAGTAGTTCTCGACGCGGATCACCGCGCGCACGGGGTCCTTGACGCGCATGTAGAGGACCGCGTTGACCTTGATCGAGATGTTGTCGCGGGTGATGACGTCTTGCGGGGGGATATCCAGCGCCACGACCCTGAGCGACACCTGTTGCGTCTTCGCGAACAGCGGCGGGACGTAGATCAAGCCCGGGCCCTTGGCGCCCCAGGAGCGGCCCAGGAAAAAGTACACGGCCCGCTCGTACTCCCGCAGCACCTTGAGGCCGCCGAAGAGATACAGGGCCAGGACGCCGAGGACTGCGGTGATCACCATGTCCACGGGGATTCTCCCTCAGGCTGGAAAGGCTTCCACGATCACCGCGGCGCCCTGGCCGCCGCCGATGCAGGCGGAGCCGAGGCCGAAGCGCCGCTTGGCACGTCGCAGCGCGTGGAGCAGGTGGATGGTGATGCGCGTGCCGGTGGCCGCCAGCGGGTGGCCGATGGCGATGGCGCCGCCGTGCACGTTCGTCTTCGCCCGGTCGAGCCCCAGCTCCCGCTCCACGGCGAGATATTGCGGAGCGAAGGCCTCGTTCACCTCCACCAAGTCCATCTGCTCGAGCGTCATCCCGGCCTTCTGGAGCGCCTTGCGCGCCGCGGGCGCCGGGCCGATGCCCATGAACTTGGGCTCCACCCCCGCCACGGCCCAGGCGACGATGCGGCCCAGCGGCTTCAGGCCGTGCGCCTTGGCGTACACGTCGCTCGCGATCACCGCCGCGGCCGCGCCGTCCACGATCCCCGACGCGTTGCCTGCGGTGACGAGCCCATCCTTCTTGAAGTACGGCTTGAGGGAGAGCAGCACCTCGAGCGTCGTGTTGGGCCGCATGTGCTCGTCGGCGCGATGCTCGGTCGGCTCTCCCTTCTTGCCCTTCACGGGCACCGGTATCACCTCATCCTGGAAGACGCACTCGTCCCAGGCGCGCTTGGCGCGCTGCTGCGACCCGAGCGCGACCTCGTCCACGTCCTTGCGGTTGAGCTTGTACTGCTCGGCGAGCCCCTCCGCGGTCTCGGCCATGGAGAGGCCGCACTGGGGATCCTTGAGCGCTTCCCACAACAGGTCTTCCAAGGGTGCCGGGCCGAGCCGCAGACCCCAACGCGCGCCGCGCACCACGTGCGGCGCCTGGCTCATCGACTCCGTGCCGCCGGCCAGGACGGCCTGCGCCTCGCCGAGCATGATGAGCTGGGCGCCCTGGGTGATCGCCTCGAACCCGGACCCGCACAGCCGATTCACGGTGACCGCCGGGACCTCGATCGGCAGACCCGCCTTGAGCCCCACGTGCCGGGCGCAGTAGATCGCGTCGGCCGACGTCTGCAGGGCGTTGCCGAACACGGTATGGCCGATGTCGCCGGCGGGCACACCCGAGCGCTCCAGGGCGTGCTTCGCCGCCACGGCGCCGAGCTCGGTCGCCGACAGGTCCTTGAGCGTGCCGCCGAAGCCGCCGAAGCCGGTGCGCACGCCGGACAGGAACACGACGTCTGTATTGGAACCCTGGGTCTTCATGGGGGAATGCTCCGCGTGAGACGAGGGGAATATCGGCCCGATCGGGGGAGGGCGGTAGGGCGCGTGAATCGGGGCGCTGTGGTTGAGAGAAAACCGGTGCGCATCTTGGGTGTGACGCGGGCGCGTCTTGAGTGTTCCCCAGGCTGAGAGCCCGGGCTCGGCGTTGTGTGCGCCCTGTAAGGGCGCACCTCGGGCCGAGCGCGCCCTCTCAGGGCGCGGACAAGAGAACTCACACGCGTGTCGTTGTCGTGTCCCCGGGCTGAGAGCCCGGGCTCGGCGTTGTGTGCGCCCTGTAAGGGCGCACCTCGGGCCGAGCGCGCCCTCTCAGGGCGCGGACAAACGATCCTCGTCGAATGAGAATGATGCCACTGGACGCTACCATCGATCATAGGCTCGATCGATGCCCGTTCGTCTCTACGCCCTCCTGACCTGGACCACGCTACGCCGACTGCCCCTGATCCACGCCGGAGCGGCGTCGTTCCTGCGTCGCGTGCTTCCCGAGATCGCCCGGCGCCATGGCACGCGACTGATCGCGCTCGGCATCGTGCGCAACCACGTGCACGTGGTTCTCGAGCTCCCGGCCCGCATCGACATCCCCAGGCTCGCTCAAGGGTTGAAGGGTGCGAGCGCGCGGATAGCGAACCGTGACGGAGTGATGCCCCGCGCCCCATTGCGGTGGGCGAACGGCTACGACCTGCGATCGTTGAGTGTGCGAGACTTGCAGGGCGCAATTCGATACGTGCGGACACAATCGGAACGACACCCGGAGCTTGCGTTGGAGGAGTCCCCGGGCTGAGAGCCCGGGCCCGGCATTTGTGTGCACCCTGTAAGGGCGCACTCCCGGCCGAGCGCGCCCTCTCAGGGCGCGGAGGAAGGGTACCCCACGTCGTTATCGAGTCCCCGGGCTGAGAGCCCGGGCTCGGCGCAACGTGCGCCCTGTAAGGGCGCACCCTCGGCCGAGCGCGCCCTCTGAGGGCGCGAAGAAGGGGTGCCCCACACGTCGTATCGGTGTCCCCGGGCTGAGAGCCCGGGCTCGGCGCAACGTGCGCCCTGTAAGGGCGCACCCTCGGCCGAGCGCGCCCTCTCAGGGCGCGGAGGAAGGGTACCCCACGTCGTTATCGAGTCCCCGGGCTGAGAGCCCGGGCTCGGCGCAACGTGCGGCCTGTAAGGGCGCACCCTCGGCCGAGCGCGCCCTCTCAGGGCGCGACTGAACCGGGGCCCGCTCTCATCTTCCACACAAAATACGCCGGCACTCCCGTCGCCACGATCCAAGCCCGATCAACGCCCGCACCGGCCGCCCGACGATCGTGTCGAGGACGATCGATCGGGCGGATCGCGGGGGACGGTAGGGCGGTGGCGCGGCCGATTTCCCAGGCTAGAACGCGCGGCCCAAGTTCGTCGTGATCCCCACAAAGAGCTGATCCGGCGTGCCGCTCGCGGTGCGTGCAACGCCGCCGGCGTCGGCTACCACCCACTCGGCGAGCCGCACGGTCACCGCCCCGAGCAGCCCGGCGTGGCGCAGGCCTGCGCCGCCGGCGTTGAACCGGAACACTTCCAGCGTGATTCCCGCCGACCCGAGCCCCTTGGCCCCGCTGAGCGACAGGAACCACTGCGGCGCACCGGCCCCGATCGCCTGCGGTCCCGCGTTCACGTCGAAGTGCAGCCCGCCTGGCGCGTCGGCGCTCACCACGCCGATCAATGCCCCGAGTGCCCGGCCCGCACCCAGGTCGCGGGTCGCGCTGCCCGTCGGTGCCGTCACGCTCGAGACGATGGCGAGCGCCGCACGGGACGACACGTCGGTTCGCAGCTTGAGGGCCAGGCCGAGATCCCCCACGCCGCCGCCGCCGGCACCGCGCGTATACAGCGGCCCGAACAGCGCCGCCTGCACGTGCCGTGACAGCCCGAGCTTCAGGTTCACGTCCCAGCTCGTCTCCTCACGCAGTGAGCCCGCGCCGCGGGCGGCGAGTCCCTGCTCGAGCTCGACGTAGCCGGGAGCCACTGCGTAGGCGTGCGTAGCGAATGTGGGGCGCTCGGGGTTGGCCTGGCGGGGGGACTGCGCGATAGCGGGCGAGGGGAAGAGAACGGCGGGCGCGGCGAGCACGATGGTCTTGCGGAAGGAGCGGAGCATCACGGGCAGTCGATACTGACGTCAGTACCCCGCCGCCATGCCGTCCTTGCGCGGGTCCGACCCCGCTGCGTAGCCGCGCGGCAGCCGCATGATCGCCTGCGCGCCGCCGAACGCGACGGCGCGCTCGTCCACGATCACGTGTCCCAGGGCCGTCAGTGCGCTCCGCACGGGCTCGCCTACCGGCGCCTCCAGGGCGACGCGCCGCCCGTCCAGGTGGCGGAACCGCGGAGCGTCGACGGCATCCTGCAGGTCCATCCCGAAGACCAGCAGATTGAGCAGCAGCTGCAGGTGCCCCTGCGGCTGCATCGAGCCGCCCATCACTCCGAAGCTCATCCAGGGCTGCTCGACACCCTGTGCGTCGCGCTTCGTCACGAACGCTGGGATGAGCGTGTGGAACGGGCGCTTCCCCGGCGCTACGGTGTTCGGGAGACCCTGCTCGAGCGTGAAGCCCGCGCCGCGGTCCTGCAGCGCGAACCCGGTCCCCGGCACGACGACACCCGACCCGAACGCATCGAACAACGAGTTGATGAACGACACCATGTTGCCGGCGCTGTCGGCGACGGTGAGATAGATGGTCTCGCTCGCCGTGAGCGCCGCTCCCGGCTCGGGACGATCGGCGGCGTGGTGCGGGTCGATCAAGGCGCGGCGCGCCGCGACAAAGCGGTCGTCGAGCAGCGCGGTCGCCGGCGTCCGCATCGCGGTCGGCTCGCCGACGTAGCGCGCCGCGTCGGCGAACGCAAGCTTCTTCGCCTCGATCGAGAGGTGCAGGTATGGAGCGGAATTGTGCCCCATGGCACGCAGGTCGTACGGCTCGACCAGGCGCAACATCTCGAGCGCCGCCACGCCCTGATTGTTGGGCGGCAGCTCCCACACGCTGTATCCCTTGAAGGATACGGCAATCGGCTCGACCCATTCGGGCCGATGCTCGCGCAGGTCGTCGAGGGTGAGGTAGCCGCCGAGCTGTGCCACGCGGGTGACGATGCGCTGGCCCAGCTCGCCGCCGTACAGCGCGGCGGGTCCCTGCGCGGCGACCAACCGCAGGCTCCGGGCGAGATCGGGATTCGTGAACCACTCCCCCTCGCGCGGCGCGCGCGTGCCGTCCACCAGGAACGTGGCCCGCGCGCCATCGTCGCGCACAAGCCGTGCCGCTTCGGCTGCCCAGTCGCGCGCGATGACCGGCGTGACCGGGTAGCCGTTCTCCGCATAGCCGATGGCGGGGGCAAGCGCCTGCGCCAGTGTGATCGTTCCGAAGCGGTGCAGCAACGCGTCCCAGCCGGCGAGCGCGCCGGGCACCGTCACATCCTCGACGCTCTCGGTCGGCATGGTGCGATGTCCCCGCGCCAGCACGGCGTCGCGAGTCATGAGGCGGCCGGCGCGGCCGCTCGAGTTCAAGCCGTACAGCTTGCGGTCCTTCGCCGACCAGACGATCGCGAACATGTCGCCGCCGATCCCCGTCATCATCGGCTCGGTGACGTTCAGCACCGCTGCTGCGGTTACCGCCGCGTCGATGGCGTTGCCGCCGCGCTGGAGCACCGCCAGGCCGGCGGCGGTGGCGAGCGGCTGGCTCGTGGCGATCATGCCGTGCGGTGCGAACACGGTGGAGCGGTGGGCCATGGTGGTGGGGCGGGGCTCTTGGGCGGAGGCGACGGCGGCGAAGCAGGCAAGCGCGGCCGCGAGTGCGATCGAGCGAGCGGTCATGCCGGGAATATCGCTACGCGCCGGTCTTCCGCCACCACTTCCACGCAAAGTACGCCGGCGCCCCCGTCGCCACGATCCCGAGACCGATCAACGCCTGCACCGGCCGGGCCACGACGGTGTTCAGGACGATCGCTACCGCCGCGGCGATGAACAGCGCCGGCGTGACCGGGTAGCCGGGCACGCGAAACGGCCGCGCTGTGTCGGGACGGCGCCGGCGCAGCACGAACACGCTCGCCGCCGCGAGCGCCGCGAACATCCAGCTCGCGAACACCACGTAGGTGAACAGCTGCTCGAACGTCCCGGACAGGGCGAGCAGCGCGGCCCATCCCGCGCTGACCGCGACCGCCAAGGCCGGCGTGCCGAACCGCGGGTGCACCTCCGCGAGCGCCCGGAAGAACACGCCGTCCCGCGCCATGGCGAAGTACATGCGCGGGCCCGTGAGGGCGAGCCCGTTGGCGGCGCTGAAGATCGATATGAGGATGACGAGCGTGACGAGCTTCGCGGTGGCGGGGCCGAACAGCGTGTGCACCACGTCGGCCGCAATACGGTCGGTGGCTGCCACACCGGACGCGCCCACGGCCGCCACGTAGCCGGCGTTGGCCGTCAGGTAGATCACGACGAGCGCCGCGGTGCCCAGGCCAATTCCACGCGCGAAGGTGCGTTGTGGATCGGCCGCTTCACCCGCCGAGTTGGTCACGTTCTGCCATCCTTCGTAGGCCCACAGCACTCCGAGCAAGGCGACGCCCGCCGCGGACAGCGTCGTGAGCGACAGACGCGTGGTAAGAACCCTCGTATCCGGGCGATGGAACCCGTCGCCCAGCGCGAAGCCTGCGAGCGCGAGCGCGAGGATCGCCCCCACTTTGAGGGCCGTGCTCCAGTTCTGGAGGGACGCCGCCTGCCGCACGCCACGCACGTTTACGGCGGTGACGGCGGCGATCATCGCGACGCCCGCGAGCTTGTGGGTGAGCGGCGTGAGCGGCACGAGCTCACCCAGGTAGTTCGCGAACGCGACCGCGAGCGTCGCGGTCGAGCCCGTGTTGATCGCGAGGAACAGGGTCCAGCCAAGCAGGAACGCGGGGAGCGGGCCGAACGCCTCGCGCACATAGACGTAACTGCCCCCCGCATCCGGCAGCATTGCCCCGAGCTCTCCGAACGTGAGCGCGCCCAGCAACGCGAGCACGCTGCCCACGACCCACACCACGAGCGCGACGCCCAGGTCACCGCCCGATTGCCGCAGCACGGATCCGGGCACGGTAAAGATGCCCGAGCCGATTGTGGTGCCGACCACGATGAGGACGAGGTCGCGCAGCGTGAGGACACGGGCGAGATCCCGCGCGCCGGCGCTCAAAGGCGCGCGGCCACCGCCGCCGCCACCTCGCGCGTCCCCGCCTTGCCACCGATGTCGGGGGTCCGCACCCCCGCGGTGAGCGTCTCTTTCACCGCCCGCTCGAGGTCCCGGGCCGCCTCAGGAGCGCCGAGCTGCTCGAGCATCAGCGCGCCGGCGAGCACGGCCGCCATGGGGTTGGCGATCCCCTTGCCCGCGAGCGGCGGCGCCGAGCCGTGCACCGGCTCGAACAGCCCCGCTCCTCCCCGGCCGGGGTGGATATTGGCGCTCGCCGCGAGCCCCAGCCCGCCAACGAGCGCGGCGCCCAAGTCGGACAGGATATCGCCGTACAGGTTATTGGTCACGATGACCTGGAAGCGCTCCGGATCGCGTACCAGCTCCATCGCCAATGCGTCCACGTAGCGGTGCTCGGCGTCGAGCCCGGCGAACTCGGCGGCGACGCGCCTGAACGTCTCCTGCCAGATCTTGTGAGCTGGGACGGCGTTCGCCTTGTCGCTCATCGTAACGCTGGTCTTGCCGTGATCCTGCGCCCACTCGAAGGCGGCGCGGATGATGCGCTCCACGCCCTTCGCGGTGTTGATTTCTTCGGCGACGTACTCATCACCGGCGATGCGCCCCCGGCCGAGGTACACCCCTTCCGTGTTCTCGCGGAAGATCACGAAGTCGATACGGCGGCCACGGCCCCGCAGGGGGGTGAGGTCGGGATGGAACAGCGTTACGGGACGAAAGTTGACGTAGAGATCGAGGCGGAACCGGAGTCCCAGCAAGATGTCCCGTGCGTGCTCGTTGCCCGGTACCCGCGGGTCTCCGATCGCGCCCAGCAGGATGGCGTCCGCGTCGTCGCGCAGGCGGTCGAACGCCCGGTCTGGGAGCGTTTCCTTCGTCTTGAGGTAGTGGTCGGCACCGTACGGCAGACGCTCGAGCACGAGGCTGACGCCGTGCTTCGCGGCGGCCCGCTCGATGGGGCCGAGGGCCGCATCGATGACTTCGGGCCCGATTCCATCCCCGGAGATCACGGCGATTCTGCAGCGTCTCACTCGAACCCCGTCGCCCGCCCGCAGCTCACGCAATAGCGCCAGCCGACGTCGACCTCGCCGCCGCAGGCGGGACAGCGCAGCTCGCCCGAGGGAGGCTGCCCGCACTGCGGGCAGAAGTTCACCTTGCGGCTCCCGGGGAGCGTCTCGCCGCAGTAGGGGCACTGGCGCGGCGACTCGCTCTGCTCGGCCAGCTCGAACGCCGCGCCGGCGAGCGGCGCTCGCTCCTTCCCGCCAGCTTCGTCCCCCCCGTCATCCCCGTCATCCGCTGCGGCCTCGGGGGACTCCGGGCTGACGGGCGGGGGGGAGGGGGGAGCGTACGCGCGATCGCGCCGCAGAAAGCGCTCGGCGGCGAGTCGGTTGAGGCTCAACAGCGCGTCGGGGAACTGGCGAAACAGCCCCGTGTCGGGGTTCTTCTCGGCGGCCTCGCGCTCCAGCGCCTCGCGCACTTCCGTCGGCTCGAGCGAGGCATAGCCCCGCTCACCGGCGAGCAGGCGCAGCACCGCCATTTCGTAATCCTGGTGCGTGGCGACCTTTAGCGTCGAGCGGTTCGAGCGGTACGGCACTAGCCGCTCGTACACTTCCGCGGCGGGGAACGGCACGGCCAGCCGACCGGGCGCGTCGTCCGCCAGCACGCTCACCAACCGCTCGAACAGCCGGTCAAGATCGTCAGCCACCTCGGCCACTCCTCCCCCATCCTCCCCGGGCGGCAGAGGGCGGCAGAGGGCGGCAGCAGGCGGCAAGTATACCCTTGCCGCCCATTGCCGCCCGTTGCCGCCTGTTGCCGCCCCTCATCTCACGATCACGACCCCCTTCATGAAGGGGTGCGGCGTGCAGTGATAGGTGTACCGGCCTGGCTTGTCGAAGCGATGGATGAACGTGCCGTTGTGCGGCAGTACGGGCGACCCGCCTTCGGTGCCGTCGAACGTGACCGTGTGCTCCACGGGGTCGTCGTTGATCCACCGCACGGCTTGACCCGCCACGATCGTGACCGAGTCGGTGGCGAACTTGTACGTCATCATCCGCACGTCGGCGGCGACGCCGGCGACCGCGGCGGGGGGCACCGGCGTGCGCCTCGCCCCGTGAAACCACGGCGCGAAGCGCTTGAGGTGCAGCGGGATGGTGAACTCGAACCCGTAGCGCACGTCGTTCGAGCCAAGCGAGTTCCCTTGAATCGAGTTCAGGGAGGCGTTTCCGGCCTCGAACGCGAACGTGTGCGGCGAGCCTGGAATGACCACGTTCAGCGCGACTCCCCAAACGGCGAGCGTGGTGGGTCCCACGAACGAGCCCAGATCGGCGCTCAGCGCGATGTATGGCGTGAGGCGAGCGACGACGCCTCCGCCGAGAGATGCCTTGGCGCTGGACGCGCCCAATGGCTTCGTCATCCCACGTGCTGCCCCGGACAATGTGAAGGGCCCGTGCGTCCAGTCGATTCCGACCTCACCATCCGCACTCTTCGCCAGCTTGTTGTAGGCCGGCGTCACGGCAACCGCAAACCCTGCCTTCCCGTCCGGCCCTCCGAGCACGCGCCACCGAGCGAAGAACTCGCTCTCATTCGATGACCCTCCGCTCGACGGGATGTTGCTCCTCGTTCCGAAGCGCAGGCCGAAATCGAGGTTGTGGCCAACGCCCGCTGCCAGAGTGAACGTGGGATAGTTGATGACCGTGTTGCTGGGTCCGGGGAAGACGTGGAACCGGTGCACGAAGTTGAACTGCACGACGCCGCCATCGGACACCCAGGTGCCGCTTAGGTCCGGAGCTCGGTACATGAGCGACTGCGCGTCGAGCGGCGCAGTAGCTGCCAGGGTGAGCAGAGCGAACCATACCTGTCTTGTCACAGGGCCTCCACATGTAGGGAGAGGGGTGCTCTTCAATTCCGCATTCCGCATTCCGCACTCCGCATTCGTCTCAGCGCCATTCCTGCACCCATTTGTCGTACAGCACGGGCGTCACCTTTCCCTGCGCCAGCACCTCGATCCCGGACGGGTCGCGGTACGCTTTGCGATAGAACACGTGGGTCACGCCCGAGTTGATGATCAGCTTGGCGCACATGACGCAGGGCGACGCGCTCACGAACAGCACCTTGTCGCGCACGCTGCCCGGCGCCTTGACCAGCGCATTCATCTCGGAGTGAATGCAGCCGCAGCTGCCCGGCACCGCGGAGTCGCACTTGTTCGGCAGGCCCCGGGCGTTGCCGTTGTAGCCGATCGCGAGCACGTTCTCGAGCCGCTGGTCCGTCACCACCGTCCCGACCTGGAGCCGGACGCAGGTGGAGCGCTTGGCGAGCTCTTCAGCCATGCGCATGTACACCTCGTACAGGGGAATGCGATCGACCGGCGGAACCGCTTCCCCATGCGGCAGCAGGTTCAGGGCGTGCGTATTCGCGGCCACGCCGTCCCTAGCGACGCTCATGCAGCTCCTCGTCGGGATCGTAGTCTCGATAACGCCCGCGCGTCCGCTCGTGTACGAGCCAGGTGTCGAAGCCGGATGGCACCAGGCCGTTGGAGCGCTCCTGGCGCTCCGCGGCGCGGGTGGCGAGGGTGTCCGCGTATTCGTTCTTCGCGTGCCCCGCGTGGCCCTCGATCCAGCGCCACTCGACCTCGTGCGCCGCCGCGGCTTGGACCAGTTTCTTCCACAGGTCCTGATTCTCGAGCACGCCGCCCTTGCGTTTCCAGCCTCGGGCTTCCCACCCCGCCACCCACTCGTTCATCCCTTTGACGAGGTACTGCGAGTCGGAAACGTACACGACGCGGGCGTGCTTCCACTGGCGGCGGATCCATTCCAAGGTAGCGATCGCTCCGGCCAGGGCCATCTTGTTGTTGGTCGTCTGGGGGGAGGATTCGTAGAAGTCCCACCGCGCCAGGCTGTCTCCGGCGGGTGCCTCGATCAGCGCGGCGTTGCCACCGGGGCTCGGTTTGGAGCCGTCGTTGCCGAGACAGCTCTCGTCCGCGTGCACCAGGACGCGGGTCGTGGGTGCACCGGGCATCTCAGGGCTGGATGACCACCGGGATGTCGGTGTGCAGCAGGATCTCCTCCGCGTGCGACACGACGACGGCGCTGGGCCGACCGTCGACGTGGGTCAGATGGGCGCCGGCGAACAAGGAGTCGCAGCGGGTCTGCTTGATCACGCGGGCTACGACCTCGCCCGGCCTGCCGGGCTCGACGTGCGTGACGAAGGGCACGCGCTGCATCGACAGCGCCGCCTCGGCCGCCCCTACCACCTGAAGCCCGGCCTCGCGGTCGTCGCTCGCATGGATGATGTGGATGGTGCTCTCCACCACCGTCGCGAACTGGATGGCGCGCTCCAGCGCGCGCTGGCTCGTTTCGCGCCCGTCCCACGCGACGGCGATCGACCGCATCTGCGACGGGACGCCGCCGCACACGATCACGCACCGCTCCGCGATGCGGATCAACGAGACCACGGTCGTGCCGAGCGCGGACCCCGCGGTCGTGACACCGCGACGCCCCACCAGCACCGCGTCCGCGGTCTTGGCGAGCGTGGCCAGCTCGACATCGGCGTCGCCCTCGATCGCCACGGTTTCGACCTTCAGCCCCGCCGCGAGCACGCGCTCCTGCGCCCGGTCGAGCATGGCAGCCCCGTCCGCCGCGTGCCTGCCCTCGCGCACGTACGCCACGATCAGCGTGCTGCGGAACCGCTCGCCCAGGAGCACCGCCTGCTCGAACGCCGCATCGGCGCGCGGGCTGCCGTCCAGGCCCACCAGCAGGCGTGTGAACACGGCTAGGGCAGCACCGCGAACGACTCGAGGTCGTGCAGCGGGAACGCCAGCAGCTCGCCGGTCATCGGCAGCCTGCCGTGGAGCGCCTCGTCGCGTGCAACGGTCTCGAGCCGCTCGGCCACGACGACGTATTCCGTGCCGCGCCGTCGCAGTGCGACGCGCCGCCGCTCCCGTACCGCCCGCTCGAGCGCATCGAGCGCGTCGGGGGTGAGCCTCGTGTATTCGGGGATGGTGCCCGTTCGGGGTCGCCGCATCATCGCACCGCGATCTGGCCCGCCCCGCCGGCGACGACTCGGCCGATCACCGCCGCCGCGAGCGTGCCCTCGCGCGCGAGCGCGGCCACGAGCGCGTCGGCCCGCTCCGGGGCAACGGCGATCAGCAGTCCCCCCGACGTCTGCGCGTCCGCGAGCAACAGCCGGGTCGTGGCGTCCACGCCGGCCGCGAAGGTGACGGCGTCCGCGACGCCCTCGACATTGCGCGTCGTGCCGCCGGGAATCGCGCCCCGCTCGGCCGCCTCGCGGGCGCGGGGCAACAGCGGCACGGCGGCGGCGGTGAGCTCCGCCGCGGCGCCGCTCGCCTCGAGCAGCGTGCGCGCGTGGCCCAAGAGCCCGAAGCCCGTGACGTCGGTGGCGGCATGGACGCTCTTGCCCATGGCCAGCATCGCACGAGCCGCCCCCGCGTTCAGCGTCGTCATCGCCGCCACCGCGGGCGCCACGTCGGCCTCCGTCAGGAGATCGCGCTTCAGGGCGGTGGTCAACACCCCGGTGCCGAGCGGCTTGGTGAGCACCAGCACGTCTCCCGGCTGGGCGCCGCGGTTCCGCACGATCCGATCGGGATGCACGTCCCCGATCGCGACCATGCCGTACTTCGGCTCGGGGTCGTCCACCGAATGGCCGCCGAGCACGAACGCGCCGGCGGCGCGCGCCACCTCGGCGCCGCCGCGCAGCACCTCGCCCAGCAGCTCGAACGGCAGCCCCTCGCGCGGCCAGCCCACCAGGTTGAGCGCGAGCAGCGGCGTCGCGCCCATCGCGTACACGTCGGAGAACGCGTTGGTCGCGGCGATGCGCCCGAAGTCGTAGGGGTCGTCCACCAGGGGCGTGAAGAAGTCCACCGTCGCCACGATGGCGCGATCGGGTGCCACCTGGAACACGGCGGCGTCATCGCGGCTCGAGGCGTCGACCAGGATCCGAGGATCCGTCGCGACCGGCACGTGGCGCAAGACCTGCGCCAACTCGGCGGGGCCGAGCTTGCAGGCTCAGCCGGCGCCGTGCGAGTAGCGCGTCAGCCGGATGGCGGCCATGGAAATTGTGGACATACGGTCTACCGAAGATACCCTATCCCAGTCGCCAGGCGAGAATGGCGCCGGCGACCACGTAACGCACCGTGTCCATGAGGCCGACGACGAGCTCTTGTTTCGGTTCACCCCAGCGAAGCGGGTAGGCCACGAGCAGGCCGATCAGAAGGAACAGCAGCCACCAGCCGCCGCTTCCCAGCGAGTCGAACCACAGCGACCCGAGGAGCGTGACAACGACCGCTTCGAGCAGACGCCCCGTAACGGCGCGGCGGCTGTACGCCCATACGAGATACCGCCGGTCGCCGGCCGCAGCGCCGCGATATCCGAACGGCGGGGCCACCACGAACCACACCGCGACCGGCAGCCACGCGAACACGAGCCGCGTGAGCGTCACGGCGTGCCGCGCGCCTCCGGCGCCACGTACCCCGGGCCGCGCAGTCCCCGCCCCGGTCGGGCGGCGGTGAGCTTCCCGTGGTCGAGCACCTTCTGGCCGTTCACGAACACGTAGGCGAAGCCCACCGACGGCTGGTGCGGCTGCTCGAACGTCGCCTTGTCGGCCACACTGGCCGGATCGAACACGGTGATGTCCGCGGCCATGCCCGCTTTCAAGAGACCGCGATCCGAGAGCCCGACGCGCTGGGCCGCGAGCGAGGTCATCTTGCGCACCGCGAACTCGAGCGGGAACAGCTTCAGGTCGCGCGCGTAGTGGCCGAGCACGCGCGCGAACGTGCCGTAGGCGCGCGGGTGGGCGGATTGCGTGCCGAACGGGCCGTCCGGCGCCACGCCGCCGAAGTCGGTGTTCACCGCCACCCACCACGTCTTCATGGCCGCCTGGACATCGGGCTCGCTCATCACGGCGTACACGGCGTCGGTGCGATGCCCCTGCTCGGCGAGCACGATGTCGAACAGCGTCTCGACGGGGTCGCGGTGCCGCTGGACGGCGATCTCGCCGACGGTCTTGCCCTGGAGGTAGCGCAACGAGTCCTGGAACGTCCCCGTGATCAGGACCCCGGCGCCGCCGCCCGCTTCATAGTAGAAGCTCTCGGTCCCCTTGGGGTTGACCATCTCGTCGCGCAGCCGGGCACGGGTAGCGGGGTCGCGCAACCGCGCCAGCAGGGAGTCCCAGCCGCCGCTCTCGGCCCAGGACGGAATCGACGCGTCGAGCGCCGTGGCCGCGCGGGTGTAGGGGTACTGATCGGCCATGACGTCGAGCCCGGCCGCCCGCGCCGAATCGATGCGCGCGAGGATCCGGGGCATCTGGCCCCAGCTCTTGCGCCCGGACACCTTCAGATGGGAGACCTCCGCCGGGATTCCAGCGTCGCGGGCGATCTGGAACAGCTCGTTCAGCGCGTCGTCGATGCGCACACCCTCGTTCCGCATGTGCGACGCGTATATGCCGCCGTGCCGGCGCGCGGCCTTGGCCAGCGCGATCAGCTCGTCGGTCTTGGAGTAGCTCGCCGGCGCGTACTCGAGCGCGGTCCACACCCCCAGCGCGCCCTGCCGCATGAGCGTGTCCACAAGAGCCGTCATGCGCTCGAGCTCCGCCGCCGTGGGCGCGCGGTTCGCCTTTCCCACCACGGCGAGGCGCACCTGGGTCGCGCCCACGAAGGTGGCGATGTTCACAGCCGAGCCCTGCTTCGCCAGCTGCGCGAAGTATCCGTCCAGATCGCGCCAGTCCTCGCGATAGTGCCATTTCTTCATGGCATCCGAGTCGTCCAGGACGAGCTGATCGGTCAGCGGGGCCACGGAGCCCCCCTCGCCCGTGACCTCGGTCGTGATCCCCTGGGTGATCTTCGAGAACACCCGGTTGTCGATGAGCGCGTTGATCTCGGACTGGCCCATCATGTCGATGAAGCCCGGGGCGACGACCAGCCCGCCCACGTCCAGGGTCTCGCGTGCCTGGGCCCCGCCCAGGAATCCCACGGCAGTGATGCGATCACCGCGGACGGCGACGTCCCCGCGGTAGCGCGGATTGCCGCTGCCGTCCACGATCCAGCCGTTCCGCAAGACCAGATCGTAACCACGTGTCCCGTTTCCCGATTCCCGTTTCCCGCAGGAGACGAGCGCGAGTAGCGCGAGCAGCGTGGGCCTTATCGTCCCCATGTTCTCCTCAGCGAATCGGGTTTGACGATGCGTCCTCGTATCATGACGAACGCGATGCGCCGGGTCGCGGCGATGTCGGCTGCCGGGCTGGCGTCCAGCACGACCAGATCGGCGACCTTGCCGGGAGTGAGCATACCCAGCGAGTCGGCGTGCAACAGCTCCGCACCCTTGCGCGTGGCCGCGGTGATGGCTTCGACCGGGGTGAAGCCGGCGCCCACCAGGAGGCTCATTTCTTCGTGCAGCGACAGGCCCGGCACCAGCAGCTGGTTCGCGGCGTCCGAGCCCGCGGCCACGAGCCCGCCCGCGCGCTTGAACTCGCGTACGAACTGGTTCTGGCGCACGCGCGACCGGCGGAATGCCTGCAGGTCGCCCGCGCGCCAGCCGCTGCGCCGCAGCAGGCCGGCGACGTCGCGCACGCTCGTTGCCGTCGCGGGCACATCCTCCATGCCGGGGCGCGACAGCAGCGTGGGGTTGTCGAGGCGGGAGAGCATCTCGTGCAGCACCAGCGTCGGCACGATCCCGACGTGGGTGGCGGCGAGCCCCCGGGCCACCCCCTCGAGCGCGGCGGAGTCGAGCAGCGCCCATCCCTCCTCCTCCAGCGTCCAGCCGCGCAGGAACTCGTCATGCGCCCGCAGGTAGGGGCCCGGGTTGCGGCTCGCGGCCTGCACGACGCCCGCCATGTGCTCGAGTGACGCGACGCCGGCCCGGGCCGCCGTCAGCGCGTCGATCTTGCCGAGGTGCGCCGCCACCGGAAACCGCAACGTCGATGCCTCGTCCACGAGCGGCGGCAGCAGGTCGGCCGTGACCTTGGTGTAGATCTTGACGAGGTCCGTCCCCGCGACGGCGCGCTGGTCGACCGCCTTGCGCACGTCGGCACGACTGCGTACCGCGGTCGCCGTGGGGTAGGTGGGCGGCGCGCCGTCGATCATCGCCCCGGAAGTGAACATGCGCGGCCCCAGCACCGAGCCGAGGTTGAAATCGTTCTTGAGTGCGATGGACGAGTCGGTGCTCGCTGCGCCCAGGTCCCGCACCGTGGTGACGCCCCAGGACACGTAGCGCTCGGCCGCCCACCGCTCCACGTGGGCGTGCGCGTCGACGAACCCCGGCACTACCGTTTTCCCGATCAGGGTCAGCCTGAGGGCGCCGCGCGGCACCGGGACCTCGTTCACTCGCGCCACGGCCTGGATGTGGCCGTCCTTTACGAGAATCACGGCATCCGTCACCGGCGCCCGCCCAGAGCCGTCGATCAACGTCGCCCCCTCGAGCGCGATCACGCCCGTGCCGGAAGGCTTGCAGCTGGCCAGCGCCAGGACCAGCAGGAAACCGCGATGCGGGATGCGGGAAGCGGGATGCGTCACTTCGGATCGGCCGACGTGTGATCGTGCAGGATCTGCCAGCGCGCGCCGCGCTTCTGCAGCACGAGCGTGAACGGCCCGCTGGCCGTCACGGAATCGCGCCGCAGCAGCTTGAAGCGCGCCGTGCAGAGCGCGAGGTCGGGCGCGAGCGGGCGGACGCGAACCTCCTCGAACGCGAGCGAGTCACGCGACTTGCCGGGGCCGAAGTACGTCTTCTGGTAGCGGTCGAACAGCTGCTGCCAGCCGTACACCACGTGGCCGGCGGAGACATAGCTCGTGAGCGAGTCGTGCGCGTAATCGCTCATGAAGCCCGCGAGGTCGCCCCGATTCCAATCGGACGCGCTGCGGGAGAGCATCGCCCGGATGTCGACCTGCGGGTCTCCGGAGGACGGGGCCGCACAGGCCGCCACGATCATCGCGCACCACACAGCCCGCACCACGCACCTCCCGAGTTTGGGTCCCTAACGTAGCGCGGGAGCGTCTCGCGGAGATGGACCCCACCATCCGAAAGACGCTCCCGCGGTGTGTCGTCGACGTGTGCTAGCGGCGACGCCGTCTCGCCGTTTTCCTCCGTTTCGCCTTGCCGCCACGCTTCGCCTTGGCGCGCGGCCGCTTCTTCGCGGCCCGCTTCTTCGCCTTGGGTCTCGCCGCCTTCCGCTTGGCAGCTGGCTTCCGCCGCGGCGATCCCATCGGCTCATCCATCATCGGCGCTGGTGTGGGCGGCGTCGGGGGTGCCGGCGGATACAGCGGCTCCATCATCCCGGGGCCGGTCCAGCTGCTCTCCGAAAAATCGGTTGGCTCGAGCATCGGACGATCTCTCCTCTGCTGGTTGTCGGTGGGCGTGGCCTATAGCTTACCGCGTGAATGCTGTCACGCAAGTGCGCCGCGTCGTCACCGCTGGACCAGACTCCCGTGCGGGCCCGTCGCGACAAGTTAGCTTGACAAGGGCACTTACGAGCACTTACGTTCGCGCCGCTATGATCGTTCGTCACCTCCTGTTCAGTGTCGCGCTGGCGTGGCCCGGTGTCGCGCTCGCGCAAGCCGTCACCGAAGTCCAGGTTGCTCCGCCCTCGGTCACGATCAAGGTGGGGGAGAAAAACGGGCTCCTGGCTACCGCCTTCGATCGCGTCGGCAATGTGATTCCCACTGCACGTGTGATCTGGTCGTCCAACAACGTCGCGGTCGCCAAAGTCGACAACAACGGCACCGTCACGGGAATAGGCGGGGGCGTCGCGATCATCGAGGCGCGGGTCGGGGCTCGCAAGGGCACGGCGGCGGTTCAGGTGGTGGGCGGTCCCCCGGCCGCCACCGCAACGAACCCGCCCGCGGCGCCCGCTCACCCCGCGGGGGAGCCGGCGGGGCCCCCCGGACCCGATCCGCTCGCGGGCCAACCGGCCGGCACCGGTCCGGCAGCGGTGCTGCGCATCGAGCCCCCGACCATCTATCTGCTGCCCTCCGAGAACACGCGCGCCGCGCCCCGCGCCCTCAAGGACGACGGCACTCCCGCCGCGCCGGTGCTGGTCACATGGAAATCGCTCCGACCCGACATCGCGAGCGTGGACCAGAACGGCGTGATCGTGGCGCTCGCGCCCGGACAGGGCACGGTGCAGGTGACGAGCGCCGGACTCACCGCCACGGCGCCCGTCGTGGTGCAGCAGAGCGACGTCGCGGTACAAGAGCCCGTCCCGTTGGTGATGTCGCCCGGGGACGTTGACACACTCCACGTCACGGTGCCGACACAAGGCGGGCGCCTGGTCAGCGCGCTCGCGCTGCAGTGGTCCACGGCGGATGCGGGCGTGGCGCGGGTCAACCTCACGGGCGTCGTGACGGCGGTGGCGCCGGGGCACACCACGCTCACAGTCGCGGGGCTGCTGCAGACGAAGACTGTGGAGGTCGTCGTGCATCGCACCGTGGAGCAGCTGGCCGTGAGCCCCACGTACAAAGTGGAGGTCCCCCTCCCGATTCAGGGGACCGTGAAGGTCACGGTGCAGGGGCTCGCGGTCGACAAGACTCCGGTCCCCGAGGCGCAATTCCGTTGGACCGTCGCCGACACGTCGCTCGCGGGCTTCGATCCTGCATCGGGCACCCTGACCGGAAAGCGTGCCGGAAAGACCACGCTCACCGTGAAGGGCCCGGGACCGGGACTCACCGTCACCTGGCCGATCCGGGTGATCGCGGCGGGGCTCAAGCTGTCGGCGTCCCGTTTGGGGGTGCCGCTCGCGCGGCGCGTGCCGCTGCGGGCGAGCTTCGCCGACGAATCGGGGACGGTGATCGGGCCGGCCACGGGCGTGACCTGGGCCTCCGACAATCCGTCCGTCGCGACCGTGAGCGAGGACGGGACGGCGACCACGGCCGCATACGGGCACGCCCGCATCACCGCGACCGCGCCGGGCGGGCGGCACGCGGTCGCCGAAGTGTTCGTGCAGGGCGAGATCGTGGTGGCGAGCACGCGCTCCGGACGCTACCAGCTGTATGCGGCGGAGCGCGCCAACCTGGCGCAGCTGCGCAAGGTGATGGACGACACGGCCACGGCAACCGAGCCCGCGTTCTCGCCGGATGGCTCCCGCATCGCATTCACGTCGACCCGCGACGGGCAGCCCGAGGTGTACGTCATGGACGCCGACGGGACGAACGTCGCGCGGCTCACCAACTCGCCCGGCCTGGACGGCGACCCATCGTTCAGCCCCGACGGCCAGGCGGTCGTGTTTCACTCGCAACGCACCGGCCACCGCCAGATCTACCTCCAGCCGATCACCAGCTCCATCGCGGTGCCGCTCACGCAGGAGCCGGCCGACAACTCGCAGCCGAGCATGTCGCCCGACGGCGAGCTCATCGCCTTCGTGTCGAACCGCGACGGCAACAATCACATCTGGCTGATGGCGAAAGACGGCACCAATCTGCATCCGTTCACCCGGGGCCCGCAGGCCAAGGAGAGCGCACCGCACTTCCTGCGCGACGGCACGCTCGCCTATCTGGTGGAGCAAAAGGAGGGAGGGCGCACCACCACCCAGGTGGTGAAGGCCGATGTGACGACGGGGAAGGTCGCGCCGTTCGCGGGCACGGATCTGATGGTCACGGATTTCGCAGTCTCGGGGGTGGGTGACCTGCTCGGCCTGGTGGTGGCGGTTCAGAAAAACGTGTTCCGCGTGTACATCCAGCCGATCGGCGCGAGCGCCGGCGCGCCGGTCGCAATCCCGACCAGCGGCGCCGAGCAGATGGTGTCTCCCGCGTTCATGCCGTAGGGGGGAGGGAGGGGGGCGCCCTCGCCATGCGTGCCTGGGTGATCCACGCCACCGGCGGCCTCGACCAGCTGCAGCAGGGCGACGTTCCCGAGCCGCCGGGTCCGGGCTCGCTGGGCCCGCGTGACGTCCGCGTGGCGCTGCGCGCCGCGGCGCTCAACCACCTCGACTTGTTCGTGGTGCGGGGACTGCCACACGAGTACCATTTCCCCCACATCGTGGGCGCCGATGGCGCAGGTGTCGTGGATGCCGTCGGGTCCGAGGTCCGGTCGGTGCGACCGGGCGACCGGGTCCTGATCAACCCGGGAATCCCCGACTATGCGTGCGAGTACTGCCGCGCCGGCGAGCAGTCGCTGTGTCGCCGCTACGGCATTCTGGGCGAGCACCTCCCCGGCACGATGGCGCAATACCTAGTGGTGCCCGAGCAGAATGTCGCCATCATCCCGACACTCGCGACACCGCTCACCTGGGCCGAGGCGGCGGCATTTTCGCTGGTGACGCTCACCGCCTGGCGCATGGTCGTGACGCGCGCGCAGGTCGTCGCGGGCGAGACGGTGTTGATCTGGGGCATCGGCGGCGGCGTGGCGCTCGCGGCGCTGCGGATCGCCAAGCTCAAGGGGGCGAGAGTGATCGTTACAAGTTCCAGCGACGCCAAGTTGCAAGAGGCGCAGACACTCGGCGCGGACGTGACCATCAATCACACCAGGCAAAAAGTCTCGCAGGAGGTTCGCGCCGTCACCGACAAACGAGGTGTAGACGTCGTGATTGAGAACGTGGGCGAGGCGACCTGGGAAGAGTCGCTGCGCTCCCTGGGGCGCGGAGGCCGACTGGTGACGTGCGGGTCCACGACCGGGCCGCACGTCACCCTCGACCTGCGCCGGCTGTTTTGGCATCAGTGGAGCATCATGGGCTCGACCATGGGGAACGACGCCGAGTACCGTGAGATCGTGCGCCGGCTGGGCGCGGGCGAGCTGCGCCCGGTTGTGGACCGCGTGTTTCCGTTCGGCGAGGCACGATCTGCGTTCGAGCGGCTGGAGCGGGGGGAGCAGTTGGGGAAGATCGTAGTATCGATCGAGGCGTGACTGGGCCAAAGCCGGGCCACGGCCCCGCTTCGCTCTCTGTGCTGCAGCACAGTACTGGCCGGGCCCAGGCTTTAGCCTTGGGGGAGGATCACGTCAGTCCATCAACTAAGGGTCAACTCGGCTCCCCTAACTGCCGTCTCGAGCCCCAGTTACGGAGCGAGTCCGCGTTGCCTTTCCTGTGCTAAGTGGTTATGTTTTGGCAACTTAGCCAGTTCCGGCGTCACCGAGCCCCCAATCCTTAGACCCTAGCCCCGGTTCAATGACCGCACCCAACGCTCGCGAACGCATCCTGCCGCGGCTCATCGAGGACGAGATGCGGGAGTCGTTCCTCGACTACTCGATGAGCGTGATCGTGCAGCGGGCCCTGCCCGACGTGCGCGACGGCTTGAAGCCCGTGCACCGCCGCATCCTGTACGCGATGAACGAGCTGGGCTTGGTGCCCGGCCGCCCCTACAAGAAGAGCGCCACGGTGGTGGGCGACGTGCTCGGCAAGTACCACCCCCATGGCGACGTGGCGGTCTACGACTCCCTTGTGCGCATGGTGCAGGACTTCTCGCTGCGCTACCCGCTGGTGGACGGACAAGGCAACTTCGGCTCCGTCGACGGCGACCCGCCGGCCGCGTACCGCTACACCGAAGCCCGCCTCACGCGCATCGTGATGACGATGCTCGAGGACATCGACAAGAACACCGTCGACTTCGTCCCCAACTTCGACGACCGGCTGCAGGAGCCGACGGTGCTGCCGGCGCGGCTCCCCAACTTGGTCGTGAACGGCACGTCTGGCATCGCGGTCGGGATGGCCACCAACATCCCGCCGCACAACTTGGCCGAGACGGTCGAGGCGATCAATCATCTGGTGGACCACCCCGATGCGTCCATCAAGGATCTCCGGAAGTTCATCAAAGGTCCCGATTTCCCCACCGGCGCGATCGTGTACGGTCGCGACGGCATCAAGGAGTGTTACGAGAAGGGCCGGGGCCGGATCGTGTTGCGGGCGCGCGCGGTGGTGGAAGAGAAGGAATCGACCGGCAAGCAGCAGATCGTCGTCACCGAGATCCCCTATCAGGTCAACAAGGCGAATCTGATCGCGCAGATCGCCCAGCTCGCCAACGACAAGAAGCTGGACGGGATCGCGGACATCCAGGACTACTCCGACCGCGAGGGGATGCGGATCGTCATCGATCTGAAGCGCGACGCGGTCCCCGCGGTGGTGCTGAACCAGCTGTACAAGCACACCCAGATGCAGACGACCTTCGGCGCGATCATGCTGGCGCTGGTCGACGGTGCGCCCAAGGAGATGGCCCTGAAGGAGCTGCTCGAGCACTTCATCGAGCATCGCCACACGGTCATCACGCGCCGCACCGAGTTCGAGCTCAAGCGGGCGCAGGACCGCGAGCATATTCTCGAAGGCCTGAAGATCGCCGTCGACCACATCGACGAGGTAGTGAGGATTATCCGCAAGGCGAAAGACGTGCCCACGGCCGACGCGGCCCTGCGCAAGCGCTTCAAGCTGTCCGAGAAGCAGGCGGCGGAAATCCTCAACATGCGGCTCGCCCGGCTCACCGCCCTGGAGATCACCAAGCTCGAGGAGGAGCTCAAGGAAGTCCGCAAGTTCATCAAGGAATGCAAGGAGATCCTGGCGTCCAAGCCGCGGCGCCTCAAGATCCTCAAGGAAGAGCTGGCGGAGCTGGCGCACGGCTTCGGCGACGAGCGCCGCACCGAAATCGTCGCCGACCAGGGCGAGTTCTCGATCGAGGACCTGATCGCCGAAGAGGACATGGTCATCACCGTGTCCCACGCCGGCTACATCAAGCGGCTGCCGGTCTCGGCCTACCGCCGCCAGCGGCGCGGCGGCAAGGGCGTCATCTCCGCCCACACCAAGGAAGACGACTGGGTCGAGCACCTGTTCATCGCCTCGACCCACGATTACGTCATGTTCTTCACCCAGCAGGGGCAGTGCTACTGGCTGAAGGTGCATGAAATCCCGCAGGCGGCGCGCGCCGCGCGCGGCAAGCCGATTCTCTCCTGCATCGCCATGAAGCCCGACGAGCGGCTCGCGTCGCTCGTGCCGGTGCGGGAGTTCTCCGAGGACCAGTTCCTGCTGTTCGCCACCAAGCAGGGCGTGGTGAAGAAGACCGTGCTCTCGGAGTTCGGCAACCCGCGCTCGGTGGGGATCCGCGCCATCAACATCGAGAAGGGCGACGAGCTGATCGACGTGCAAGTCACCGACGGCCGGAACGACATCGTGCTCGCCACCCGGCACGGCATGAGCATCCGGTTCCACGAGAAGGACGTGCGGGACATGGGTCGCACGGCGACCGGCGTGAAAGGGATCGAGCTCGACAAGAAGGACCACATGATCGACATGGTGGTCGTGCGCCGGAAGTCCACCCTGCTCACCGTGACCGAAAAGGGGATGGGCAAGCGCTCCGAGCTCGACGAGTACCGCGTGCAGCACCGCGGGGGACGGGGCATCATCACCTTGAAGCGGGCGGACAAGACCGGCGACATCGTCGCGCTCAAGGAAGTACTGCCCGACGACGAGCTGATGATGATCACGAAGAAGGGCATCATGATCCGCGTGCCGGTCGAGGGGATCCGCATCTCCGGCCGCAACACCCAGGGCGTGAAGGTGATGAACCTGACCTCGGGCGATCTCGTGGTGGACGTGGCCCGGGTCGTGAAGGAAGACGAGGCTGACGACGGCGAGGGCGACGCGGACGAGGAGCAGAAGGCCGCGCCTAAGCCCAAGAAGAAGGCCAAGAAGAAGTAGCGTGGTCACCGCCCAGGACGTGCGGGAGGCGGCCGCCGGGCTCGCCGGCGTGGCGGTGCGCACGCCGCTGCGCTTCGTCGAGCCATTGAACGCATACCTGAAGCTCGAGAGCCTCCAGCCGATGGGCGCGTTCAAACTGCGGGGGGCCTACACGGCGATCAGCCGTCTGCCGCAAGCCGCCAGGCGCAAGGGGGTCATCACTTACTCGAGCGGCAATCACGGCCAGGCCGTGGCGTACGCGGCGCAGCTCGTGGGCGTCCCTGCGGTCGTGGTGATGCCCGAGACCGCGCCCGCCGTCAAGGTGGCGGGCGTCAAGCGCTGGGGAGGCGAGGTGGTGTTTGCGGGCCGGACGTCGGAGGACCGCCAGCAGCGGGCGGAAGCCATCGCGACCGAGCGCGGGCTCGCGATCGTGCCGCCATTCGACCACGCGGACATCATCGCCGGCCAGGCGACCGTAGGCCTGGAGATCGCGCAGCAGCTGCCCGACGTCCGCACGGTGGTCGTGCCGGTGGGCGGCGGCGGGCTCATCGCGGGCGTGGTCACCGGGCTCGCCGCGGCGGGAAGCGAGGCGCGGGTGTGGGGCGTCGAGCCCGCGGGCGCCCCAAAGCTCACCCGCTCGCTCGCCTCGGGCCGGCCGGTGCGGCTCGACCGCACGGCGAGCCTCGCCGACGGGTTGATCACCCTCAGCGTGGGGGCCGTTCCCTTCGCGCACTTGATCGCGCAGCGCGATCGGCTGGCGGGAGTCGTACTGGTGGAGGATGACGCGCTGCGCGAGGCCGTGCAGTTTCTCTGGCGTCACGGCCACCTCGCGGTGGAGCCTTCGGGCGCCGCGACGACGGCCGCGCTCCGCTCCGGCGCGGTTCGGCCCGTCCCGCCCACCGTGCTGGTCGTGAGCGGCGGCAACGTCGACCCCGCGCTACTCGAGGATTGAAGGCGCTTGAGCCCCGAAGCCGCCGCCAAGATCCTCGTCGCCGACGACGACCAGTCCCTGGTCCGCACCCTGACCTGGATCCTCAAGGAAAACGGCTACGACGTGGTGGTCGCCCCCGGGGGCGAAGGGCTCATCGGCAAGCTCGAGGAGGAGCGTCCCAATCTGCTGTTGCTCGACATCATGATGCCCAAGGTCGACGGCCTGCAGCTGCTCGCCAAGATGAAGGCCGACGACCGGTTCCGCGACGTCCCGGTCCTGATGATCTCGTCCATGCCGCCCGAGGAGGCGACGGTAAAGTCGCTCGGGCTCGGCGCCGCCGACTTCATCTCCAAGCCGTTCCGCGTGCGCGAGCTGCTGGCGCGTGTGAAGGCGCACATCCGCTCGGCGCAGGAGCTGGCCCACGCCCGCGATGAAGCGCAGAGCCGGGCGGCGATCGTCGACATCCTGCACGAGGTCACCGACTCCCTCAAGCCCGACGAGATCTACCATATCCTGGTGCGGCGGGTGGCCCGCGTGCTGCAGATCTCCAAGTGCTCGATGGTGCTCGCCAAGCCGGGAGACCAGCTGGGCGTGGTGGTGGCGGCGTACGAGAACCCCATGCTCCGCAACCTCGAGATCGAGCTGGCGCGCTATCCCGAGATTCAGCGCGCGCTCACTGGCAGCCGACCGGTGCTGGTCGAGGACGTCTCGACCGATCCGCTGTACGAGGCCGAGCGGGTGCGCTGGCAGCGCGAGGGCATCACCGTCCCGACCCGCTCGGCCGTGGCGCTTCCCTTCTCCATGAAGGACCAGCAGCTGGGCGTCTTCTTCCTCCGCACCACGGGTGAGGACCCGCCGCTCACCCGCGCCGACGCCGGGTTCGCCGAGACCGTGATTCGCACGGCGGTGGCGGCGATCGAGAAGGCGTACGATTTCGAGACGGCGGTGTCGGACAAGAAGCGGCTCGAGAAGCTGGCGGCGACCGACGCCCTCACCGGCTGCTTGAACCGGCGCGCGCTGTCGGAAGAGCTCGAGGCCGAGCTCGATCGGGCGCGCCGCTACAACCTGGCCCTCACCATTCTGCTCGCCGACATCGATCGGTTCAAGCTCGTGAACGACACGCGAGGCCACATTGCGGGCGACTCCGTCCTGCGCCAAGTTGGCGAGATCCTGCGCCGCGAAGTTCGCTCGGTCGACCAGGCGGCGCGGTACGGCGGGGAGGAGTTCGTGGTGGTCATGCCCGAGACGGCGCTGCACGGCGCCGCGCTCTTCGCCGAGCGGCTGCGGCGCCGCGTCATGCACCACGACTTCGCCGACCCGGGAGAGGATCCTCTCAACCTGACGATCTCGATCGGGCTGGCGTCGTTCCCCGACGACCGCGTCACGAGCGCCGACAGTTTCGTGGCCCTGGCCGATCAGGCCCTGTACCGCGCCAAGAACGAAGGGCGCAACCTGGTGCGTCAATGAGCGAGCGGCGCTGCCCCAAGTGCGGCACGGTGTACACCGATACCGCGCGCTTCTGCGCCCGCGACGGCAACATGCTGGTCGAGGTGCAGGCGAAAACGCCTGCCCCTCCCGGCCCCTCCGCCCCCGGCACTGCCGCGCGCACGCCCAGCAAACCCAAGCCGGGGCTGGAGCGCGCCTCCTCGCTCTCGGGGCACGTCCTGGACTCGCGCTACCAGGTCCAGAAAAAGCTGGGCGAGGGCGGCATGTCGTTCGTGTACCTGGCGCGCGAGGTGGCGACCGGACAGGACGTCGCGATCAAGGTGCTCTCGCCCAAGCTCGCCACCGACAGGAGCTCGGTCGAGCGACTGCGGCGCGAGGCCGGCCTCGCCATGCGGCTCGACCATCCCAACGTGTGCCGCATCCTGCGCCTGGGTGAGTCCGAGGACGGCCTGATCTACCTCGTGATGCCGTTCCTCAAGGGCGAGCTGCTCTCGGACCGCGAGGTGAAGACCGGTCCCATGCCGGTCGCCCCCGGGATCGCCGTGCTGCGCCAGGTGTGCGCCGGGTTGCATCACGCGCACGAGCTGCAGATCGTGCACCGGGACCTGAAGCCCGAGAACATCATGCTCGTGACCGACGAGCCCGCGGGCGATCGGGCGGTGGTCCTGGATTTCGGGCTCGCCAAGGAGCGTCGCGCCGACCCGGCCATCGCCAAGCTCACCGCCACGGGCATCATCCTCGGCACGCCGGAGTTCATGAGCCCGGAGCAGATCCGCGGCAAGCAGCTCGACGCGCGCTCCGACATCTACGCGCTCGGGATCGTCGCGTTCGAGATGTTCACGGGAAAGCTCCCGTTCCACGGCCGCAACGCGCAGGAGATGATGATCGCACGGCTGCGCGGCCGGCCGCTCAAGCTGCGCCAGCTGCGGCCCGACCTCCCCGAGGGTCTGGAAAGGACGCTGGGACGCGCGCTCGAGTCCAACCCCGAGGCCCGCTACACCACCGCGCTCGAGTTCGCCGACGCCCTGTCGACGTTCCAGGAGGGCGGCTTGCTGTCGAAGATCAAGGAGCGGCTGAAATAAGGCGCTTCCCGGCCTTCGATCCGCCCGAGTACGTCGAATGGCAGCCGGACCCCGGGCTGGTGCGCGCCTTCCGCGAGACGCTGGAGCGCGACCCGGAGCGCGCCGCCATCGTCGCGCGGCTCGCGCCCGAGGTGCTGCTCGCCCTGTACGCGGGGCTGCTGCGCGCCCGCCTGCACGACATCCAGCTGAAACGCTGGGTGCGCACGGGAGTGATCTCCAAGGCGTGGCTCGGGACGGGCGAGGAGGCCGTCACCGTGGGGCCGGTGCACGCGCTGGAGCGCGGCCGGGGGGGCGACGTCGTGGCGCCGATGATCCGTAACGCCGCGGCGTGCTGCGAGCTGGGGATGCCGGTCGCCGCCATGCTGCGCGGCTATCTCGGCAGCGACGACTCGCCCTCCGGCGGCCGCGATCTGCACGTCGGCGCCTGGGAGCGCGGCGTGCTCCAACCCATCTCGCACGTGGGCGACATGGTGCCCGTCATCAGCGGCATCGCGCTCACGTTTCATCTGCGGCGCGAGCCGCGCGTCGCCCTCACCTGGGTGGGCGACGGCGCCGCCAACACGGCGACGGCGCACGAAGGCACCAACTTCGCCGCCGTCCGCCGGTTGCCCGCAATCTTCATTCTCCAGAACAACCAGGTGGCCCTGGGGACCCCGCTCGAGCGCCATCACCTCCCGGGCCAGTTTGTCGAGTGGGCCGCGAGCTACGGTATCCGGGGTGGCGCGTTCGACGGCAACAACGTGCTCGATGCCTACGCGGCGACGCGACTCGCGGCCGAGCGCTGTCGTCGGGGTGAGGGGCCGGCGCTGCTGGTCGCCGACACGTTTCGGATGGGCGGGCACGCCACTCATGACGAGCGCGAGGCGCGCGACACGCTGCCGGATGAGCTCTTCAAGAGCTGGGGGAAGCGCGATCCGATAGGCTTGTACGAGGAATACCTGAAGCAGCGGGGCGTCGCCCCGACGCGACTCGCGGACATCGAGGCGGATGTCACGGCGGAGGTGGAGCGGGCCGCCGAGGAAGCGCTGCGTAGCCGCGACAAGATGCCGCCCGCCGAATCCGCGCTGGTGGGCGTGTACGCGAATGGGAGGGAGAGATGAAAACTGACGCGGTGAAGGGCGGTGCAAGGCGGTGGAGGGCGGTGCAGGTAGGCGGCGGGGCTGTCGCACTGGCGGGGCTGCTGTTCGCTTTGCCCAACCTTCACCGCCTTCCACCGCCCTCGACCGCCCTCCACCGCGCGGACATCCACGCCGAATATGTGAAGTTTGCGAGCGGCCGGGATACCCTCACCGCGTATCTGGCCTATCCCGAGCGCGGCGAGCGGGCCCCGGCCGTGGTGGTGATCCACGAGATCTTCGGCATGTCGGATTTCATCCGCCAGACCACGGAGCAGCTCGCCAAGGATGGCTTCGTCGCGATCGCGCCCGACTTGCTGTCACGCCGGGGCGGTACGCCGCCGTCCCCCGACTCGGCGCGCAAGCTCATCGCGGGGCTCGCCCCCGACACGGTCACTCAGGATCTCGACGCCACGGTGGCGTACGTACGGCGCCTGAAGGCGGCGCGGGCCGACCGCATCGGCGTGATCGGGTTCTGCTGGGGCGGCGGCCAGAGCTTCCGCTACGCCACGAACAACCCCTCGCTCTCGGGCTTCGTCGTCTGCTACGGCCCCGGCCCCGAGGCGCTCGCCGTGGCCCGCATCCGCGCCCGCGGCCTGGGCGTGTACGCCGAGAACGACGCGCGCATCGATGCCGGGCTGCCGGATGTGGACGCGGCGATCCGCACCTACCACAAGAGCTACCACTACACGGTCTATCCCGGCGTCGGCCATGGGTTCCTGCGCACGCGCGAGCGGCCCGAGGTCGCGGACAGCGCGTGGCGCGACGTGATCCGGTTCTTCAGGGAGAGTCTGGAGCGCTGAGAGGGCGGCAAGGGGCGGCAGAGGGCGGCAGGACTCCGGTGCCGCCTATTGCCGCCTATTGCCGCCCTTCAGGTACTCCCGCGCCCGGTCGAGCAGCGGATCGTTGCCCGACAGGAGGTCGTCCACCGTCGGGACCACGAGCAGGTCGGGCTTCACGCCCCGCCCCGCGTACTCCGTGCCGTCGGCGAACGAGTGGCGCGTGACCGGGAATTGCACGCTCCAGTTCTTGGGGAGCGCGAAGGTGGCGATGTCGCCCACGCTCCCGGCGGATGGCTCGCCGATGATCACCCCGCGGCCGGTCGCGCGGAATGCGGCGAGGAGATCTTCCGCGGCTCCGGAGGTCCCGCTCGACGCCAGCAGCGCGATCGGACCGCCGTAGGGGGGGTGGTCGCGTCGCGGCGCAACGCTTCCGACGTCGGGCCCGTACCAGGTCATGGCGGAGTCCGGCAGGTTCCACGCGCGGAACGCCGCACGGTACTGCGGCGTTTTCCAGCGCACGGCCGAGAACGGCTGGTCTGTGAGGCGGGCGAGCAGCTGATAGGCGTATTCCGTCTGACCGCCGCTCGCCGCCCGGAGATCCAGGACGAGCCCCTGCACGGCGCCGAAGTCCGGGTACGTCCGGTCGAACTGGCGCACGACGTCCTGGTCGGCGAGCGAGCCGATCCGCACGACGGCGATGCCGCCAGGAAGCGAGTCCACCGCGAAGGCGGGTGGGTCGAGCGGCCAGCGGTCGTTGAGCGACAGGGACCGCGTCACGCTCAGCCCCCGGGGATCTCCCCCGGGCACGCGGACGAGCAGATGCAGGCTCGTACCCTTTTCGCCCTGGAGCATCCAGGCGACGGCGCGCTGCCAGCGGTCGGCGGGCGTCGCCGCGGCGGTTTCGGGGAGCACCGAGTCGCGGATCCACGCTTCCGCGGGGACGCCCTGGACGGCGACGATCTCGGCCAGCCGGTCGGGGTGCGCGACGCGCATCTCGTCGTTCTCGGCGTAGTCCAAGATGAACGGTCTGCGCGCCGCGCTCGTCAGCAGCAGCGGCGGGCGCGCGATCCGGGACCGCAGATTCGGGGGCGCGAGCACCGCGGCCTGCCCGTCCCCCAGCAGGGCGACGAAACGCCGCAGGCGGCGGTAGAACAACAGGTCGGATTGCGGCTCGGCGGCGAGCTTCAGGTTCACCCGCAGCGCCGAGTCCCAGTCGACGCGCACGCGGTCCCAGTAGGCGAAGTTGTAACGGGCCTCGGCCCAGACCGTGGCGAGGGCGTGAGCGCGTTCGGGGGCGGTGAGTTGCGCCGCTGCCCCGCGCAGCGGCGCGGCCGACCCCGCGACCAGACAGGTCAGGAGCTTGGAGCGAGTGAGCACGCGCCTAATTTATCTCCTTCTCTTTGTCGCGCCGCAGGTCCTGCTGTACCTCTACCTGCGGGCGCGCCTGCCAGATCCCAGCCGTCCGCGCCGGGCGCGCATCGTGCGGGTCGCGCTGGCGCTGGTGTTCGGATTGTTCAACCTGCCGTGGGTGTTCGTTGCGCAACGCGCGCTGTTCGGCTCGATGTGGAGCGTCGGGCGACTCCCGCTCACCGGCCCCTGGATCGCGTGGCAGTTGTTGGGATGGATCTTCTGCGCACTGGTCGCCGTGTACCTGCTCGGAAAAGGCGTCTGGTGGCTCTTCCGAAAACTGCGTGGTACGTGGTACGTGGTTCATACCGGTCAGCAACCACTCACCACGCACCACGCCGTTGTCTCACGTCGCAAGTTCCTGGCGCGGGCCGTGTACTCCTACGCCGGCGCCGGCGTCGCGTTGTCGTCTTACGGCATCTGGAGCGCCTATCGGCTTCCCCAGCTCACACGCCGCACGCTCTGGTTCCCCGATTTGCCGGCTGGACTCGAAGGGCTCACGCTGTTGCACGTCTCCGACCTGCACGCCGGCGTCCACCTCGGGGAGGACAAGATGCAGGAGATCGTGGCGCAGGCGAACGCGCTTCGCCCTGACCTGATCGTGCAGACGGGGGACATGATCGACATCTCGCCGTCCTACATTCCGGGGTACGTGCGTGCGTTTCGGGAGCTGCGGCCACCGCTCGGCGTTGTGACGGTGTTGGGCAACCACGACCGCTACACGGGGGAGCGCGAGGTGATCCGCGGGTGCCGGGACGCGGGGCAGGTGTTCGTGCAAAACGGTTGCCACGTGATCGAGCGGGGCGGGGCCACTCTCGCGCTGCTCGGCATCGACGATCCTCACAACTGGACCGTGGACGACCCGCAGACGGGGGATGTCGACGCGGCGCTCGCCGCCGCCCCGCCGGGCGCGTTCCGGGTGCTGCTGGCCCACCGCCCCGGCGCGTGGGACTCGGCCGCCCCCCGCGGCATCCCGCTCACGCTCGCGGGACACATCCACGGCGGGCAGTTCTACCTGCCCCTGATCGGCTGGTCGGCCGGGCGCCTGATCACGAAGTACGTGATGGGCCACTTTCAGCGCGGGGCGAGCCAGCTGTACGTGAGCCGCGGGATCGGAGTCGTCGGCGTGCCAATCCGCGTGTTCGCGCCGCCGGAGATCGAGTTGTTTGAGCTACGGCGGTCAGGCGGACGGGCGGTCGGGCGGTCTGGAAACGCCTGAGGTGGGCGGGGTCTCGCGCAGCGACTGCGTATTTTTGTCGCGAAGCGAGGCCCCGCCCGACTCAGGCGCGGGCGGCGATGGCGTCCCAAGCCCCGTCCAGCGCCAGCTTCACTCCCGCGTGCGTCTCCTCCCAGTCGCGCGCCGAGACGCGCTCGATCGCGAGCGTGACCACGGCGAGCCACACCCCGGCCCAGATCTCCGCGGCCCCCGGCTTCACGGAACCGTCGGCCTTGGCCTGGGCGATCACGCCCTCGAGGTCGATCCGGAACTCACGCGCCGTCTTGCGGCTTTCCTCGTCCAGCAGATCGTCGGAGCGCTGGACAAAAAACAGCCGCGCCACGGCCGGCTCGCGCGCCGCGCCGGCCACGAGCCCGCGGGCGAGCTCGGCCAGCTTCTCGCGTGGCCCCACCTTCAACGCGTCGGCGTCCTTGACGAGCTTGTCGGCCCAGCGGGCCGAAGCCCGGTACAGCTCATTGAAGAACTGCTGCTTGCCGGCGAAGTGGCGGTACATCGTGCCCTCGGCCACACCGGCCTTCTTCGCGATTGCGGGCGTGGTGGTGTCGTGATAGCCCTGCGCGGTGAACAGCTCGAGCGCCGCGCGGACCAGACGCTCACGGGTGAGGTCGGCCTGGGTCATCTCGGCGCGAATCTAACCCCGCGCCGGGGTTCCGGCGTCGACCGGGCCTCGCTAGTTTTCCGCCGCCGCATTCCCTCACGCCGTCCGGAGGCAATCGCGTCATGCGCATGTTGGTTTTAGGCGCGGGCCTGCAAGGGTCCGCCTGCGCCTATGATCTGTTGCAGCAGCCCGTCGTGGAGCGGGTCACGGTCGCCGACCTCGAGCCGGACCGCATCCCCCGCGTGCTCCAGCCGCATGTCGGTACGCGGCTGGCGCTGCTGCGGCTCGACGTGCAGGACGAGGCCGCGCTGCGCGACGCGATGCGCGGTCACGACGCGGTCCAGAACGCGGCGCCGTACTACTTCAACCTCGCGGTGTCGCGCGCGGCGGTGGACGCCGGCGTCCACTGTGCCGACCTGGGCGGCAACACCGAGATCGTGTTCCAGCAGAAGGCACTCGACGCCGCAGCCCAGGCGCGCAGCGTCTCGATCATTCCCGACTGCGGCCTCGCGCCCGGCATGGTGAACATCCTCGCGGCGGAGGGAATCCGCCGGGTGGGGGACGCCGAGGTCGTGAAGATCTACGTCGGCGGCCTGCCGCAGCATCCGGAGCCGCCGCTCAATTATCAGATCGTGTACTCGCTGGCCGGCGCGCTCGATTACTACACGACGCCGTCGTGGGTGCTGCGCGACGGTAGGCCGGCGCGCGTGGAGGCGCTCTCCGAACTCGAGCACGTCGTCTTTCCGCCGCCGGTGGGAGAGCTCGAAGCGTTCCACACCGGCGGGGGCATCTCTACCCTGCCGTGGGCGTACGAGGGCAGAGTCCGCACCATGGAGTACAAGACGCTGCGCTACCCCGGGCACGTCGCGATCATGCGGCCGATCCGCGAGCTCGGGCTCCTCGATCTCACGCCCGTCACGGTGGACGGCAAGAGCATCGTGCCGCGCGATGCCTTCATCGCGACCGTGTCCCCCAAGCTGACCAAGCCCGACGGGCGCGACCTGGTCGCCCTGCGTGTCGAGGTGCGTGGCGGGACCGGCGGACGAGTCGCGTGGCAGCTGCTCGACTTCTACGATGCGGCGCATGGCATCAGCGCCATGATGCGGACCACCGGCTATTCCCTGGCCATCACCGGACTCATGCAAGTGGATGGCCGGATCGCCACGCAGGGGGTGCACACGCCCGACGAAGCCGTGCCGTTCGCGGCGTACGTCGCTGAGCTGGCGCGGCGAGGAGTCGAGATACGGGACGTCTAATTGCGGATTTGGGATTTCGGATTGCGGATGGGCACGACGAGCGTCGAGAGGTCGGCACCGTCCAATCCGCAATCAGCAATCCACAACCGCAATTCAGTAGCTCCACGTCGTGCCAAACAGCAGCCGCCCGCCCTCGCTCCCCCGGCCGTAGCCGATGACAACGAGCGAATTGCGCAACAGGCGTAACGCGACCTCGCCGCCGCCGCCCCGGTGCAGGTCGGTCGTGGTGAGCCGCACCGCTTCGCCCGGCCCGAACACCCGACCGGCGTCGTAGAAGGCGACGACCTTGAGCTCGACCGCGTCTCCCACCGCGATCACGGCGTAGCGCGCTTCCAGGCCGCCCAGCAGCTTGCCGGGCCCGGTGAAGCGCCCGTCGTAGAACCCGCGCAGCGACCGGTACCCGCCCACGGCCACGAACGGCAGCTCGCTCGACTCCATCTCCTGCTGGGCCGCGAGCGGAGGATTCCCGCCCATCCCTTCGGCCGCGAGCCGGCCGGCCAGCACGAGACGGTGCAGCGGGCGCACCTGGACCTGCGCGTTGCCGGTCGTGCGCGTGTAGCCGGTGCCGCTCGCGAACAGCAGCTCGACCAGTACGCCGGTGTGCGGGTCCACCTCGCTCTCGCGCGTATCGAGCACGACCCCCGCGCGCACGACCTTGTCGTTGAACGGCACGGTGCTCGGGTCCACGCGTCCCGCGGCCAGATCGTCGCGGAACACGCTCGGCCCGGGAAGGGCCCGGAAGTCGGTACGGGTCAGCCCTCCGCCCACGAGCAGCCGCACCGGCCCGACCAGGCGATGCTGAACAGTGGCTCGCGCGATCAGACGCGTGCGACTCAAGCGGTAGAGGTACGCACCGATCGTGGCGACGCTGTCCGGGGAATACTGCGTATCGTTGCCGAGTCCGTAGTAGCCGAGACGATTGTCGCGCACCGCGGCGAGCGTGCCGCGCGCGCGCCACCCCTGCCACCACGCCGGGGCCTGGGCATCCATCACGAGCGCCCAGCTCCCCTTCGTCCCCGCGCCCGCGTCGACGCTCAGCGACGCGCGGCTCGCCTCTGGCCGCTCGATGAAGCCGAGCGGGCTGTAGCGACCGTAATGGAGCGCCCCCCACAGGCCACCGGTCGTCGTGTAGTAGAGGTATGGATAGAAATTGCCGCGCCAGTAGCGCTGCGCCGCGACGGCCGGCGCCACGGCCGCGAGCAGCGCGAGCGCTGCGCTAACGGCTCGCAGCGGCCTGCTCGTAGACGTGCGCCGTGTCGCGCAGCTTCGCCTCGGTGCCGTCGTGCGCGGCGAAGCGGTGGGGATAGAACGAGGCCGCACCGAACTCGCCGCGCTTGTTCACGGCGTAGAAGGTCAGGTCGAACGTGGGACGCCCTCGCTCGTCCAGCAGGCGGGGCTCGGTCGTTTGTGTCACGCGCTTGAGCGTCTCGAGGCACGCGTCCGTCGGCTTCATGCCGCGGCGCATGAACTCGACCGTCAGGAAGCCGCCGCACACCTTGATGTTCGATTCGCCCCGCCCGGTCGACCCGGCCGCGCCCACGTCGTTGTCGGTGTACTGGCCGGCGCCGATGATCGGGCTGTCACCCACGCGGCCCGGGATCTTGAAGGCGAGCCCGCTGGTCGTCGTCACGGAGGAGATGTCGCCCTGCGGGGTGACGGCGTCGCAGTTGATGGTGCCGGTGGGCCGGACCGATATGTCCTGGGCCTCGGGGACGTCGAGGTAGTCATCGGTCGGGTTCAGGTTGGCGCGCCAGTGCAGCCAGGCTTCGCGCGCGTGCGGGGTCAGGAGGTCCTCCTCCTTGAAGCCGTACTCCAGCGCGAAGCGCTTGGCGCCTTCGCCCACCAGGAAGATATGGTTCGTGTACTTGAGCACGAGCTTCGCGACCTCGGACGGCGTCTTGATCCCTTCCAGGGCGCCCACGGCGCCGGCGCGCTTCGTAGGCCCGTGCATGCACGACGCGTCGAGCTGCACCACGCCGGCGGCGTTCGGCAAACCGCCGTAGCCCACCGAATCGTCGTTCGGGTCGAGCTCCTGGATCTTCACCCCCTCGATCACGGCGTCGAGCGTGTCCGCTCCCTGCATCAGCAGGTCGAACGCCTTCTGCACCGCCCGCAACCCGTTGGCGCTCGAGACCGCCACCGGTTTCGCGGCCCAGCGGCTCCGGGGCGGCAGCGGACGCGGCGGCCGCATCGGGAAGGGGATGTCGCCCGCCTGGGTGGCCGCGACCCCGACGGCGGCGGAGGCGAGGAAGTCGCGACGTGACAGCAGATCGGCCACGGAAACACTCCGGTTGAAAGACGCGTGCGTAGGTTGCGCGCTCGGGCGGGCCCTGTCAACTTGCTCCTCGTGGACTTCGCAGATCCGCCAAGTATGCGTGCGGTGATACGCGGGATGCTGGGCGCCGCGGCGGTGGTGGTCGGCCTGGCGCTCGTCGTCGTATCCGTCGACGAGGGGCATGTGGAGTGGCGGCTCGTCGCGCTCCTGCTCTCCTTCTGGGGCGCGTGGAGCTTCTTCGGCACGCTGCTGGAATCCGTGGTCGAGCCGCTCGGCCGGTTTCTGGGCGGCGCCCTGACCGGCGGCGCGATGCCGGGCGGGAGCACGATCACCATCGACGACGAGACGGCGATGCTCGAGCGTGTGCTCGACGCGGACCCCCCGCTGCCGCAGCACCGCACCGTGCTGGCCGGCATCCGGCTCGCCGAGATCTATCGGACACATCAGCACGACGTCGCCAAGGCTCAGCAGGTGATCACCCGGCTCGTGGCCCGGTTTCCGGACGCGCCCGAGCTCGCCTATGTCCGAACCCGTTGAGCTGTCGCTGGTCGTGCCGGTGTACAACGAGCGCGAGAGCCTGGGGATCCTGGTGGAGGAAATCGGCCGCGCGCTCGCGGGGCGACGCTACGAGATCGTCGCCGTGGACGACGGCTCGAGCGACGGCTCGCTCGAGGAGCTCAAGGCGCTGAAACGCGATCACCCCGAGCTGCACATCGTCGCGCTCGCCGCGAACGCGGGGCAGACTGCCGCGTTCACGGCGGGATTCCGCGTGGCCCGGGGCCGCGTGATCGTGACGCTCGATGCCGATCTGCAGAACGATCCCGCCGACATCCCGGCGCTCGTGGCGGAGCTCGCCAAGAGCGGCGCCACCGCGGTCGCGGGATACCGCGTCGACCGCCGCGACAGCGGCTGGAAGCGGCTGCAGAGCCGTGTCGCCAATGGGGTGCGCAACCGCCTGAATCGGGAGACGATCCGCGACACGGGCTGCTCGCTCAAGGCGTTCCGGGCCGACGCGCTGCGCGAGCTGGCGCTCTTCAACGGGATGCATCGCTTCCTTCCCACCCTCATCCGCATGCAGGGGGGCAGCGTGCGTGAGGTGCCCGTGCGTCACCGGCCCCGCCGCTACGGCAAGACCAAGTACGGGATGTGGAACCGCGTGTTCCGAGGACTGGCGGACGCACTCGCCGTCCGCTGGATGCAGCGCCGGGCGCTGCGCTACCGCGTGCGGGAGGAGCTGCCCTGATGCACGAAGACTGGGTGCGCCAGGTGGACCAGGAGCTGGACGGCGAGCTCAGCCTGCCCGAGAGCGCCGCCCTGGCACGACATCTCGCCTCGTGCCGCCACTGCGCCGAAGCGCGTGTCAGCCACCTCGAGATGCGCGTGGCGTTCGCCCGCTCGGCGGGGGAGCCCCACGCCCGCACCGTGCCCCGGCCCCGCATTCGCGCCCGCGCGCTGGCGATGGCGGTCGTGCTCGCCCTCGTGGCCGGGGCCGCCGCGGGGTGGCTGGCGCACTGGCGCTGGGGTGGACCGGGTGCAGGCCCGCTCGAGGCGACGCGTGCGACGTTCGTGGCGCAGTAGCCTCCCGGTCGCCGCGGCCGTCCTGCTGCTGGCGGCGCTGCAGGCGCCGAACTACCGCGTGACCTATCGCCTCCGCGTCGTCCAGCCCGCGGCGGCCGGGGCCGACACGCAACTGCTGGCGAGCGGCGTCGTCACTGGCCCGCCGGAGACGACCCTGCGGCTCTCCCTACGCGCGCCGGGAGCCGAGCTGCGCGGCTTGCTCGGCACCCTCCCGGAGCCCGACACGGTCAACCTCGCCGCGCTGTTCTTCAGTCGCCGCGCGGCGGGCCGCTCGCGCCGCGGCCTGCCCCTGTGGGAGGAAGACAGCTACCGGCGCTGGACGCGAATCCCGTGGGGCGGCACCGCCCGCCTCTATCCGTTCGGGACCGCCAGCGCCGGGGTGCGGGCCCGCGCGACGCGGCCGCCATTGTGGGTCGAAATCACCGTGGGCCGTCAGTTCGCCGCCGGCGAGACCCGGGCGAGCGAGGAGGTCACGATCGTCGACAGCGCGGTCGCGTTCGACGCCGAAGCGGTGATTCCGCCGCGTCGGGTGACGGTGCGGATGAGCCTGGTGCGCGGCGACACCGCGAGCAGCCAGCGTACCGTCGATTTCGTCCCCGAGGCGCAGGGCCGGCGGGTCAGCTTCGTGCTGGGCGGCGAGACGTTCGATTTCGACGTCACGCTCGAGCGGCCCGAGCCGCCCCGTACCGGTCGCGACAGCGCGCTGGCGGTGGACGCGGACGTCGTGTGTCTGCGGCTACTGGTCCCCGGATCGTCGGGCCCGACACGCGTGCGCTGCGGCCGGCTCGACAACGTGGCCCGGCGCCTCGCGCTCGTCGATGGCGACACGCTCGTCGCCACGTTCGCCTGGCCGGCGGTGCGGTGAGCGCGCTATTATCCAGCGATGTCCCGGAAGCCGCGGCTCCATCCCTCGATTTTCCACCTCCCCATCGAGCGAATGCGGGAGGGCTACTACTCGGATAAGTACTTCGTTCGCACACGGGAGCTGCTGCTCAAGGACCACCATCGCCCCTGCGTGACGATGCAGGTGTTCGGCAAGGCGCACGCCTTCCTCGGCGGCATCGACGAGGCCATCGCCATCCTCAAGCTCTGCTCCACCGAGTGGGACGAGCTCCAGGTGTACGCCCTGTACGACGGCGACGAGATCGAGCCGTGGGAGACGGTGCTCCTCATCGAGGGGCCGTACGACGCATTCGCCCATCTGGAGACGCTCTACCTGGGCGTGCTCGCCCGGCGCACCAAGGTGGGGACCAACACGCGTCGCGTCGTCGACGCCGCGCGGCCCAAGCAGGTGATGTTCTTCCCGGCGCGGCACGACCACTGGCTGGTGCAGACCGGCGACGGCTACGCTGCCCACATCGCCGGCGCGATCGGGGTTTCGACCGACGCGCAGGCCTCGTGGTGGGGCTCCGAAGGCGTGGGTACCGTGCCCCACGCCCTCATCGCCGCGTACGGCGGCGACACCGTGCTGGCCTCCCGCAAATTCGCCGAGCACATGGACCCGGGCGTGCGGCTCATCACCCTGGTCGATTTCGAGAACGACTGCGTGGACACGTCGCTCAAGGTCGCCCGCGCCCTGGGCGAGCGGCTGTACGGCGTCCGCATCGATACGTCCGAGACGCTGGTCGACAAGTCGGTCATTCCGCAGATGGGCACCTTCAAGCCGACCGGGGTCAACCCGCAGCTGGTGTGGAACGTGCGCGGCGCGCTCGACAAAGAGGGGTTCCGGTTCGTGAAGATCGTCGTGTCCGGCGGCTTTACCGTCGAGAAGATCCGCCAGTTCGAGGAAGAGGACGTCCCCGTCGACATGTATGGGGTCGGGTCGAGCCTGTTCCAGGGGCGCTTCGACTTCACCGCGGACGTGGTGCGGGTGGAGGGGAAGCCCGTCGCCAAGGTGGGCCGCAGCTACCGGCCCAGCCCGCGGCTGGAACGCGTCGAATGATGTACGGGCGCAGCAGGCTGCGCCCCTACCGTTTCACGTATCTGTCGTACCACGCCAAGTACCGCTCCATGCGATCCCGCAGGTAGCTGGGCTTCCCGATCGCGTGGCGCTGCCCCGGATAGATGACCAGCTCGGTCTCTACGCCGAGGCTCTTGAGCGCCTGATACATCTGCTCCGAGTTGAGCAGCGGCACGTTGAAATCCTTGTCGCCGCACAGGAACAGGGTGGGTGTGACGATCCGGTCGGCGTGCAGAAACGGGAATGAGAGCTTGAGCCAGACGTCCGAATGCTTCCAGGGGACGCCGAGCTCCGCCTCGTACTCGCGCACGTATTGATCGGTGCCGTACCCGGCGAGGATGTTCGAGGCCGAAGCGCCGCTCACGGCGGCCTTGAAGCGCTGGTCCTGGGCGATCACGTAGTTGGTGAGGATCCCGCCGTAGCTCCACCCGCCCACACCCAGCCGCGCCGGATCGGCCAGCCCCTGGGCGACGACGTAGTCGACCGCCCCCAGCACGTCCTGCGCGTCCTTGTTCCCCCAGTCGGCGTAGATGGCCGTCGCGTATGCCTCGCCGCGGCCCGAGCTGCCGCGCGGATTCGCGACCACGACGAGGTAGCCGCGGGCGGCGAGCACCTGGAACAGATGACTGAACTCGTACTGAAACTGCGACACCGGGCCGCCGTGGATACGGAGAATCGCGGGGTAGCGCGTTCCCGCGCGGAAGTCCGGCGGCTTTACGACCAGGCCGCTCACCGTCGTGCCGTCGCGGCTCTTGAAGGTGATGGGCTCCGTGGGTGCGAGCTTGACCTCCTTCAGCCACGCGTCGTTCTGGCGTGACAGCGGGCGCAGCGCGTTTCCCGCGCCGTCCAGCGCGAACACCTCCGCGGGCGCGTCCGGAGTGGAGACGGCCACCGCGACCCTCCCACCCGGCCCGGTGGTGAAGCCGGTGACCACGCGCGCTCCGGTGATGAGCCGCTCAATCGCGCCACCGGCGGCGGGCATCCGGGCCAGCTGCACCGCGCGGTCGTCCTCCAGCTGAAACAGGATCGCCGTCCCATCGGGCGACCAGGTCGGGTTCGTCACACTGCGGTCCAGCGCGGCGGTGAGCAGGCGCGGCGTGCCGCCCGCGGCTGGCACCACCGTGAGCTTCTGGACCCCGTAGTAGATCAGCTTCGGGGGCCCGCCCTGCAGGTACGCGATCGAGCGACCGTCGGGGCTCCACGCCGGGCGACTCTCTGTGTCCGGCTCGTTGTCGGGGCCCTCGAACGTAGTGAGCTGACGCGGTACCGCCCCGGGCACGGCGTCCATCACATACAAGTCCCAGTTGTTGTCGCGGTCGAAATCCGTGCGTCGCTTGCTCACGAACACCAGCGAGCGGCCATCCGGCGACCATGCCGGGAGCAGCTCGTCGTACGGCCCCGGCGTGAGGATCGTACCCTTCCCGGTCTCGACGTCGACCAGGTACAGGTGGCGCCGCTCCTTGCCGAGGTAGCCGATCTCGTCCTGCTTGAACTGGAAACGGTCGATCACGATCGCGGCCGGGGTCTTGGGTTTCGCCGTGTCGGCGTCCCCGACCACCGCCGCGAGCCGCTTGCCGTCGGGTGCCCACACGTAGTCCTCGACGTCGCCGCCGACACTCGTGAGCTTGCGGCCCTCACCCCCCGAACGATCGAGCAGCCAGAGCTGCGTATGCTCGTCCTCGCGGCTCGACAGGAACGCGAGCCAGCGTCCGTCCGGGCTCCAGCGCGGCGCGCTCTCCCCCTGCTTCGAGTTGGTGAGGCGCAGCGTACGGGCGCCGTCCCAACTCGTCATCCACACGGCGCCGGGCTGCTTGTCCTCGGCCGAATCGGCGCCGGTCACCGTGTAGGCGACCCAAGCGCCGTCGGGGGAGAGCTGCGGATCGGCCAGCTCGCGCAGCCGGAACAGGTCCGTGACAGTGACCAGCCGCGGCGCGGGGGCGGGGGCGGGCGCCTGCGCGGCGAGACCGCGTGCGCCGAGCGTCAGGAGCAGAGCGTTGAGCGTTCGGATCGTTCGGATCATTCGCATCATGGGCGCCAAGGCTACGACCCTTGCACTCGCCGTGCAAATGCATATTTTTACGAAGAAATGAATATTAATTCACGGGTGCCCGTGGGCGTCCTGGGG
>Ga0209056_10000487_pt1 | contig 43633 bp, 45 predicted proteins | sample GraSoiAngelo_114_FD_185876 | JGI IMG/M metagenome (GOLD analysis project Ga0209056, IMG submission 185876) | Grasslands soil microbial communities from the Angelo Coastal Reserve, California, USA - 14_0903_13_40cm (SPAdes) (version 2) | ecosystem: Environmental > Terrestrial > Soil > Grasslands...
AATCCAGCCCTTTTCTTCTGCCGCCTCACCCGCCTTCTGCGCGATTCCAATTGGCCCCGAGAAGCTCTTGATTGACGCCTTGTGTTGTACCAGCTTGCCTAGTAATTCCAGCAGCAAAACTGAATTTTTGCGGTTAGTGACAAGAGATTGGGCGAAGGCATTCCCAAAAGTCAATTTGCTGACTTTATTCATACTGAAACCCAGCCGATAGTGCTTTTCCGTCAACCCGGGAGTGTCGGCGAGAACCGGGGTTATTGTGAAGGCGAGTTTGTTATTTTGACGCTCCACATCTACTTGAATCGGCTTGCTCTTGGTCTGTTGCAGGTGATCGATCATCTCCTGAATGGAGGCTAGGGGCTGGCCATCCATCGAAACAATCTTATCTCCCTCCCTCAGTCCAGCCTTCGCGCCCGGCATATCCGGTTCCAAATCGCCAATGATTACAGGGGGATACCAGCCAGCGGAGCCAGCATCGTCACTGGTAACCGCGATAGGCACAACCGATCCCTGTATTCTCTGGTTGTCTCTTTCAACGGTAAAACTCAGGGGCTGGTTCGCACTGAGTAGCTGCTTAATTTCTACCTGCTCCCAGGTCGGATTTTGAATTCCGTCAATCTGAACGATACGGTCACCCCGGCGAATTCCCAGCTTGTCGGCAGGTGATCCGTGCTCAATGTCTCCTATTACGGCTGGCTCGTCCATGAAAGCCGCATGCTCGTAATGCCGCGTGTACACAGCAGTCAGCAAGAAGATTGCAAACAGAATATTCATCGCTGGGCCGGCAATGGCGATCAGGAAACGGTGCCAGCGCGGATGCGACATGAACTCGCCCGAATCGCCGCTGCGCTCGTCCATGGGGTTCTCGCCAGACATCTTCACATACCCGCCGAGCGGGAGTGCGTTAATGCGATAATCGGTGTCTCCCCGGCGGAATCCGATCAGCCGTTTGCCAAATCCAATGGCGAATTGCTCCACTCGCACACCCAACAGCTTGGCCACGGCGTAATGACCAAACTCGTGGATCAACACCATGAGTCCAATCACGACGGCAAAGTAAAAAAATCGCTGAAGAACTAAGATCAGAATTCCGTGCATAAGATTTTTGTGGAAATCACTGTTGCCGAACCGCCACCGATCCCGATTGCTCGGTGAAACCAGCTACCCTTTCGCGGGCGCCAGCGCGGGCCCTGTCGTCCACCGCCAGCACTTCTTTTATAGATTCCAATTTGCCCGCCGGCGTTTCAGAAACAACCTTTTCTATTACTACGGGAATGTCCTGAAACTGGATGCTTCCGTCAAGAAATGCCGAAACTGCGACCTCATCCGCGGCATTCAAAGCAATGGTTTTGCCGCCTCCTAGGTTCGCTGCCTCATAGGCAAGCTGCAGACATGGAAATTTTTCCATGTCAGGCGGGCTGAAATCGAGGTGCCTTAAGTCACTGAGACTAAAGTTCAGATCCGAAGGAATGCGGTCTGGAAAAGTCAGTGCGTAAAGGATCGGCAGGCGCATGTCCGTAACTGAAAGTTGAGCAAGAATACTGCCATCCACGAACTCCACGAGCGAATGAATTGTGGATTGCGGATGCACGATGACGCTGATCTGCCGCGGCGGCAAGTTGAACAAACGGCAGGCTTCGATGACCTCGAAACCTTTGTTCATCAGCGTCGCCGAATCAATGGTGATGCGATTGCCCATCTTCCACGTGGGGTGATGTAGCGCCTGCTCGACCGTGATATCAGCAAACTTGGATACCGGAGTATTCAGAAACGGTCCGCCGGAAGCTGTAAGCCAGATGCGACGGACTTCGTCCATTCGCCCCCCGCGGAGGCATTGGTGGACCGCGTTGTGCTCGCTGTCAATCGGTAGCAACGGCTTCCCCTGCCGGCGGGCTTCGGCAGTGATGAGTTCTCCGGCTGCGACAAGACATTCCTTGTTTGCAAGGCCTACGGTCTTCCCGGCCCGCACAGCTTCGTAGGTGGCCTCAAGCCCCGCCACGCCCACGATGGCGCTGACCACGAAATCTGCTTCTGGATTTGTGGCATCGCGAACGGTCCCGGCGGCGCCGTGAACGACCTCAATTCCGTTCACTCCGGCAGACTTGAGCCGGATTTTCAGGTTCTCCGCTTGAGATTCCGCTGCAACTGAAACTACCCGCGGACGCCAGCGCTGGGCCTGCTCGAATGCAAGGTCAACATTCCGCCCGGCAGCCAAGCTAACCACCTGAAACCGGTCCGGAAAAGATTCGACCACACTGAGGGTGCTGCGGCCGATGCTTCCGGTCGATCCCAAGATCGCGATACGCTTCATGGATATGGATATGGTACTAGATGAAGGCATCGGGCTTTAGGCGTGAGGCGTCATAGCCGCGAAGCGGCCGCAAGATTACAGCCCAGGGCGTAAGCCCTGGGACAACAGAGAGCGTTGGCAGCCCCGAAGAGGGGCGAAAGAGTAGTTTGGAATGTGAGGGCTCGCGACCGAGAATTAGCCCTGCGGGCCCGCGGACTCTCCAGATGCCATCGCAGGCGGCAAAAGGCCGGTCTCTTACGCCCCTTTTGGGCTGATCCCGATCATACTGCTTACCCAGGGCTTGCGCCCTGAGCTGTATTCTGCCGCCGCCGCACGCGGGCTTGCCGGACGCGCTGCAGTTGCATTCCGTGGCCTCAAAGTGCAGCGTGATGAAGCCGGGGGCCGACAGTGTTAACATTGCCTCCGCCTCATTTGGATATTCGCCATGAGTCCGCCGGTTTCTCGTCGTGAGTTTGTCGCAGGATTTACTGTGGCGGCTGCTAGCAGTGTTTTTTCAGGAACCAGCCGTGCTGCAGATCTGACGAAATCCCCCTTCCGCATTTCCGTCATCAACGATGAAATCAGCCAGGACTTTGAGCGGGCCTGTTCGGTGGCGTCGGAGTTCGGAATGGAGTGGATCGAACTCAGGGGGATGTGGAATAAGAACGTGCTCGACCTAGATGTGCAAGAAATCTCCGAATCCGAGCGATTGCTGAAAAAATATCATCTGCGCGTGACCGACATTGCGAGTCCGCTGTTCAAAGTAGATTGGCCGGGAGCGCCGAAATCGAAGTTCAGCCCCAAACAAGACCAATTCAATGCGCACTTCGGATTCGATCAGCAGGATCAGGTGCTCGACAAGAGCATCGAACTCGCGAAGGCTTTTGGAACCGACCGGGTGCGATGCTTTGATTTCTGGCGCTTGGATGATCCGAAACCGTATCGGGCGGAAATGAACGAGCAGCTGCGTAGGGCTGCGGAGAAGGCGGGCAAACATGGGATCACGCTGGTACTTGAAAACGAAGCTGCCTGTAACACGGGCACGGGCAAAGAGGCGGCAGAAGTGCTGGCTGCAGTGCAAACGCCTTCGCTTATGCTCAACTGGGATCCGGGTAACGCGGCGACGCTCGGAGAAACGCCCTACCCGAACAGTTACGATCTTCTGCCAAAGAATCGGATCGGTCACTGCCATTGCAAAGATGTTGTCAAGAACGGAGACAAGTACGAATGGGCGGCCGTAGGTAAAGGCTTTGTGGACTGGGTCGGACAGTTCAAGGCGCTGAAGAAAGTTGGCTATCATCACGCCGTGAGCCTTGAGACGCACTGGCGCGGCGCTGGCAGCGCAGAAGAATCAACAATCCAAAGCTGGGCGGGAATGAAACAGGCCCTGCAGAAGGCCCAGGCATTGTAGGCCGCCACACTCAACTTTCCGCCAAGAAACGAGAGCGCTAATGATCGAAAACACCAGGCGTGAATTCATCAAGCACACCGCAGCTGGTGCGGCCTTTCTGGCATGTTCTCCGGCTAGCGTGCTCGGAGCGAATGATCGCGTGCGGGTTGGCATGATCGGAGTTGGCGCGCGCGGACAGGACTTGCTCAAACAGTTGCTTGCCGTTCCGAATGCCCAGCTTGTTGCCGTGGCTGACATCTATTCTCGACGACGCGATGAGGCCCAGCACCTGGTTCCCGGTATTCAGACCTTTGCTGATCATCAACGATTGCTGGACATGAAAGATCTCGACGGCATCATCGTAGCAAGCCCACTTCATCTTCATGCGCGACATTTTCTCGACACGATTTCAGCGGGCAAAGATCTTTATTGCGAGAAGACAATGACGTGGTCCATCAGAGAGGCGGACGAGTGTCTTGCCGCGGCAAAGAAATCAGACCGCGTAATTCAAATCGGTCTGCAACACGAGAGTTCGGGTGCGCTGACGGACACGAAGAAGTGGATCCGTGATGGTCGGCTTGGAAAAGTCACACAAGTCGAATCGTGGATGAGTCGCAACACGCCGCACGGAAAAGGACAGTGGGTCCGATCGGTTCCAGCAGATTGCACGGCGCAAAATGTGAACTGGAGTGCATTTCTAAATGGCCGTTCTGACCGGCCGTTTGATCCATACAAGTTCATCAACTGGCGTCTGTTCTGGGAGTTCTCAGGAGGAAACATCACTGAGAACATGGTGCATCAGATCGGGTGGATCATGTCGGCGCTGGATTTGCCTGCGCCAGACGCGGCTTACATGTCAGGAGGTGTGTTTTCGGAAAAAGACGGACGCGAAGTTCCAGATACCATCGCGGTCACGCTGGATTTTCCGCGCGACATTGTAGTCACGTGGCAGTCCACGTTCAGCAACAGCCGCTACGGCCTTGGCGAACGTCTTCTAGGAAGTGACGGCACAGTCGAGAATGTGGCTGGCGCTACGGACATGGTGACTGGCCAGTCCGAGGAACTTACCCGATATTTCCCTGAGCCAATCAATCATCCTGCGGATGCCCTCACATCAGAAACTCACGACCAGAATCACATGGCAAACTGGATTGATTGCATCCGCAGCCGCAAGACGCCGAATGCGTCGGTCGAGCTTGGATATAAAACAGCGGTCGCGGGACATATGGCGAACCTTGCGTATCGTACAAAGCAGAGGGTTACACTGGCGATGGCAAGGAATATCTCGCTTTAGATTCGAGAGCGCGATTAGGTTTGAACCGCAGTGAAGATGATCTAGAACTTAGGCACCAGCGCGCCAGTTGACTGGTTGTAATCCTCATATTCCTGGCCGAATGTTTTTCTCATGAATTGTTCTTCCATGCGACTCTTGGTCCAAAATCCAAGGAAAAACAGAGGAAGGGCCAGCAAGCTGATCATCTTGTCGCGGGCCAGGGAAGTACCCAGCAGCGCAACCAATAAGCCGGAGTAAATCGGATGGCGCACCCACTGGTATGGCCCGGTGCGGGTAAGTTGATGTCCAACCTTAATACTTACCGCACTGCTCCAGTTCTGCCCGAGATAAAAGCGTGCCCAGATCGCGAATGCTATACCGGCGGCCGTCAGAAGAATTCCCGCGGATTGAATGAGGGGTGTCCTCGGCACAAAGTGAGCGCCTCCCCACCTGAGTGCTGCGTTGTCGTTGAACATCAAGTAGGAAGCAATCGCGACGGGAACACCGTAAAGCAAACGAAAGCCAAGCGGGGCGCGCTCCTGCGTGCGTTTGGTCCGTATCCAGGCGATCAATCACACACACCCAAATATTGCCCACAGAAGGCCGCAAATATAAGGTCCGTTCATAATTCGAGTCCGCTGGGGAATACGAAATTCCCGGTGCGCTTGTTCCGGTTCATTGGGTCATTACCTGCCAGGCGGCATAACACCACAGCACCGGCGCAGCGAACAGCAGAGCATCAATACGATCGAGCATGCCGCCGTGTCCGGGCAATATTGTGCCTGAATCTTTCGCGCCCACGCCGCGCTTGATTAATGACTCGAGCAAGTCCCCGAGCTGGGCCGCGATGTTCAGAACAATCGAAAGCACGATGACTGGGAGGAGAGGAGTCTCTTGAAAGACTCCGTCTTTGAGTTCGATCAAGTGAGAATGAAGAAGCGCACGGCTGATCGGGACTGCGTAATGAAACATCAGCACTCCGACCGCAATGCTCGCAAGGATAGAAGCTACGGCGCCTTCCCACGTCTTGTTGGGACTGACGCGAGGCGACATGCGGTGCCTGCCGAAGGGCTTGCCAATGAAGTAGGCAAAAATGTCTCCTGCCCAGACCAGTAGGAGTAAGTAAAGAAGAAGAAAACTTCCACGCCATTGCTCTCGCAGTTGCACCAGAAGTGCCAGCGGAAGCGCGATATATGCAAAGGCAAAAACCGATACTCTTGCCGCAGGGAAGGCAGACGCCAGTTCGTCCCGATTCATCGCCAATGCCAAAAAAACAAATGGCGCCAGGACTGCGAACGACAACGCGTAATAAGTAAGGCTGCTGGTCGAGAGGTCCGCTGTCCCGGGATGAATCGCAATCAGAAAAAAGAACAGTCCGCAATAGATGTAAGTGGGTATGCGCAGAGGCTGGCTTCCAAATGCCTCCGATAGCTGCAGCAGTTCGTGAATAGCAAGGAGTGCTACAACTCCTGCTACAAACACCAGGACCTGCACCGGCGCGCGCAGGATCAACAATAAAACGAGTGGGATTAGTACCAGAGCGGTGAGTACTCGCTTGACCAGTTCCAATCGGGATCAGCTCCGCAGCCCGCGCGCGGATTGAGCTTCGTTCAAGCCGCCGTAACGGCGTTCGCGCGTCTGGTACTCGGCGATGCCCTCTAGCAGGTGCACACCACGGAATTCAGGCCACAGGGTGGGCGTGACGTAAATTTCCGCGTAAGCAAGCTGCCAGAGCAGGAAATTGCTCAGCCGCATCTCGCCGCTGGTTCGAATGACAAGATCGGGATCAGCGAGATGCCTGGTATAAAGGTGGCGGGAGATGGTTTCTTCGTCAATCTGAAGGTGTTCAATGCCGCCGTTGTTCGCTGCCGCTCGAATTACAGAGTGAAACGCATCAACAAGTTCCGAACGGGCGCTGTAATTCAAAGCAAGAGTTAGAATCATCCCCGTGTTGCGCGAAGTCTCCTGCCGGGCCCATTCCATCTTTTCTTGCACGAAAGCAGGGAGCTCATGCAGCCGTCCAATGTATTGCAGGCGCACGTTGTTCTTGTGCAGAGTAGGCACTTCCTGCTTCAAATAGCGGGCGAGGAGCTTCATCAGAAACTCCACTTCGGTCTTAGGACGGCGCTTCCAATTTTCTTCGGAAAATGCGTATAGGGTGAGCGACGGGATGCCGATGCGTGACGCGCACTCCACGACGTAACGCACAGAGGTTACGCCGGCGCGATGCCCAGCCACACGCGGCAGATGACGCTTGCGTGCCCAACGGCCGTTGCCGTCCATGATGATGGCAATGTGTTTTGGAAGCCGCGCTGGATCGAGCCGCAGGTATATTTCTGCTTCTTTACGGTCCAGCCCGGCAGGAACTGTCGCCTGCAAGGTAATCCCTTCCGTTTCAGAAACTAACATAGGGGAAAGGGAGTTGCAATGAAGGCAGAAAGCGCAAGACGCGACCGTGTTCGCTTTCGGCAAAAGCAGCTAAGATGAACGCATGCCGGGAGCCATTGTCGCCATTGGTGGTGGATTAATACGAACTAGAGGGACCGCCGGTATTGATCGGGAAATCATTCGGCTCTCGCGGAAAAGGCACCCGAAACTGCTCTTTATTCCGACCGCCAGTTCGGACTCAGAGAGATACTGCCGACGAGTGCAGGAGTATTTCGGTAACTTCCTCAAATGTAAGGTCGATTTGCTCTTTCTGATGAACCGGCAAATTGCACGCGGGCGGATCAGGGCCAAAATTCTGAGCGCGGATATTGTTTATGTTGGCGGCGGCAACACCCTGCAAATGATGCGGGTGTGGCGGCAGCTGGGAGTTGACAAGCTCCTGATGGCCGCGCATGAGAACGGAGCCGTTCTCTCCGGCATCAGCGCGGGCGCGATCTGCTGGTTTGAATCGGGACACTCGGACTCCATGTCGTTCTACAATGCGCGCAACTGGGAGTACATCAACGTTCGAGGCATGGGCCTGCTAGCAGGCATGTTCTGCCCTCACTACAACGGCAGGACACGAGGAGTTGCCAGGCGAAGGAGCTTTCGGGAGATTCTCCAACGAACCGGAGGCATCGGCATCGCTGTCGAAAACAATTGCGCGATCGAAATTGTGGACGGCAAGTACAGAGTTATTCGCTCGAACCACTACGCGAAAGCCTATCTTCTACGGACGGAAGGCGATGGAGTGCTCGTTAAGCAGATTCCCCGGACAGAGGAATTGCTGCCGCTCGACGCGCTATTCCAGAAACACAGATCGTAAATTGCGCTATTCCTTCGATTCCTGCGGAATGATCGCGAGTTCCAGCCTCTCGGTTCTACGCAGCATGTAGATCGAAGTTTTGATCCCCACTTGTGTGTCCGTGAGCAAACGATGCAGGTCGTCTACCCCTGCCACCGGTTGACCTCCAAGCGCGACAATTAGGTCGCCTTCGTGCAATCCTGCTTTCTGCGCCGGACTGGCTGGTTCAACGCCGATCACCATTACTCCAGTCTCCTTTGGAAGATCGTAGAAGCGCACAATACGCCGGTGCAGCGGCACAGTTTGCGCTTCCACACCGATGTATGCGCGGCGGATGCGCCCTTGCTGCAGCAAGCGGCTGGCTACAAACTTTGCGGTGTTAATGCCTATGGCGAAGCAAAGTCCTTGTGCGCCCATGATGGTCGCAGTATTCACACCGATTACTTTGCCGTCGGACGAGACCAGTGGACCACCCGAATTCCCAGGATTCAGCGATGCGTCGGTCTGGACGACGTCGTCAATCATGCGGCCAGAGTAAGAGCGCAGCGATCGGCCAAGCGCGCTCACGACTCCTGCAGTGACCGTGTACTGGAATCCATAGGGGTTACCGATGGCGATCGCAAGCTGGCCGACGCGCAGCTTCTGCGAATCGCCAAGCTCGACTGCTGCAACACTGGGGGAATCAATACGGATTACCGCAAGATCGGTCGCCGGATCGTCCCCGATCAGGTGCGCAGGCAATTGCCGCCCATCTGGAAGCGATACCTGAATGCGAAAGGCATCGTGGACGACGTGACTATTGGTGAGCACCAGGCCGTCTGGGGTGAAAACGAATCCCGACCCGCCACCGTGCCGCTCGAGTGGTTCCCCGTTACGCGCTCGGCCAGCGCTTTGAGTGACCTCAATCTTCGCGACCGAAGGGCTGACCCTTTCCGCGGCTGACACCACGGCGCGGGAGTAGCCATCGAGGAGTTCTGACTCGGCCTGCGGCTGCGTGGTTTGGAGAACTGGCCCGTTCTCAAGCGAGCCAGTCGAAAGAAATTGTTCCAGCATGGCTGGTAGATGAGTAGTCTGCGCTTCGAGATTCATCTGCACGGATCACGTGGCGACAGCAGCCGCCCTCGGCTGTCCGGCTCAGCGCAGCTGAGCGCGTTTATCTCCTACTACATTTGAAGGATGTCGAGCATCGCTCGACCGGACAGCCGAGGGCGGCTGTCCCCACATTTGTAAATTCAGTTAATTCCGAGTCACTTTGCTGCCGCCGCTTCAGACTCCGGTGTTACTGCTCGCAGCGTGAGCCAATCCGTACGCACTCTGTCCCACTCCTGGATCATCACCCCGTAGGATTCGAAGAACTCCCGAATGCGTAGCCGCTCCCATCCCGCAATATCTTCGAGGATTGGCGCTAGCACGGCCAGCGCGCTGGTGCTAAGAACAGTCCGCTTTGCTACCTGTGATACGTGTTTGGCTTCGGAAACCGCGATCGTGTATCCATCACGCACGTTCGTGTGCAGCATTACGTGTACGTCGGAGCTGCCGTCGCCGATATAGACAATGTGATCGGGACCGATCTGGGCGCGGGTTTGCAGTTGATCGAGAACGAATACTTTTCCATAGCCTGCGGTTGCACGTGTAATCGTGTCAATCTCGCCGTTGTCTTTATAAAGAAACTCAGTGCCGAAAATGTGGTCTTTGGGAACAATTCCTTCGAGTGCAGATTGAATCACTTCGACTGGCGCAGCGGACAAAACATAAAAATCGAAGTGATAACCAGGGATTCCGCTTTCGAGTATCTGATAAAGCAGTGCGATGTTTTCTTTCAGGCGAATGCGCTTTCCGACTTCATACAAATGCTCTTTGCGCACGCGACTCTTGAACTCGGGATCGTGCAACAGCAAATAGGCAAGCTCTCCACCTTGCTGCACCAGGTTCAGCCGTGCCATGCCTGTGGCTTTGCGCTCGAATTCAGCCGTCGGAATTCCGACCAGTTCGGCGAGCACGTAGCCCGAGTCGTTGAAGGTAAGCGTCTGGTCGAAGTCGCTTGCAAAAATGAACTCTTTGCGATTGGTGTCATTCATGTGCCTATTAGATTATGGCGGCGGTTAAAAGATAAGTAAAAGAATCTATGGGCGTCATTGCCATGGTTTATCGTGCCTTTACTTAACCAGCGCGGAAGTTGAAAATAAGGAACTTGCCGTTTCCGTTCATTTCTGGCCAACTGGCAATCAGGAGAACATTTCATTATGGCTGCTACTGGAGAACTCATCCGCCTCATCAATTACGTGGACGACATCAACACCACCCTGCGCCGTATTCAGGCGTCATTGCATGGGATAGATATCGAGGAACGAAAGCGCCTGGTCGAGAACTTGCAGGGTGCGGACACCCGCATTCACGAATTACTTGAGGAAGTGGGAAAGCGCTAGTCGTGGCGGAGATCAAGAACATCGCCGTCATCGGCGCCGGGATTATGGGGCGTGGCATCGCGCAGGTGGCTGCGCTTGGCTATCGCACCGTACTCGAGGACTTGTTGCCGGCGGCGCTCCGGAAGGCCGGGGACGAGATTCGCGCAAATCTGGATAAGGCCGTCGAACTGAAGAAAGTCTCCGCCGACGAAGCGAAGGCCGCTTTCGAAAGACTGGAATACGCCGGCAGCGTAGAGGAAGCAGCGCGCGAAGCCGATCTGGTGATTGAAGCAGTGCCCGAGGAGATGGAATCGAAAATTGAGATATTCACATTGCTCGATAAGATCTGCCGCCCGGGAACGATTCTCGCCTCGAACACCTCGTCTTTGAGCATTACGGAGATTGCAAGCGTCACCTATCGCGCGAAAAAGTGCGTGGGAATGCACTTCTTTAATCCAGTTCACAAGATGAAGCTGCTCGAAATTGTGCGGGCGCTCGAAACCGACGACGAGACGATCGCGGCTGCAGCAGAAGTTGGACGGCGAATGGGCAAAGAGGCCATAGTTATCAAAGAGTCGCCAGGATTTATTACCAGCCGCATTAATGCCATGATCGGCAACGAAGCCTTCTACATGCTGCAAGAGGGCGTCGCGTCGGCAGCCGACATCGATAAGGCGCTCAGGCTGGGATTGAACCATCCGATGGGGCCGTTTGAGATGGTGGATTTGGTCGGCCTCGATACTCGGTTGCATATCCTCGAATACCTTCATAAGTCCCTGGGCGAAAAGTACCGCCCGGCGCCGCTTTTGATGCAATACGTCAAAGCCGGGCGGCTAGGGAAGAAAAGCGGGCGCGGAGTTTACGAATACCCGAACGAGACCTTCGAGGCGGCAGCGCTGAAATCCTAATAGGCTCCTTCAACGTGGCCAAGTCTTGCTGCTTGCCACATGGCACAAAAATGTTGCCAATATGGCTTCACGAATTTAGAATTTCAACATGGTCCAATATGCCGAGAAAATCTCTAGTTCAGGACATGCCGGTTTGCCGGGACGCACTCTTGGTCTAAAAGTGGAGAGTTCGGGCGAACTTATCCGGCAGGTAGGGCAAGGCTTCTCATTTCAAGCGATTCGGATGCTGGAATCCCGCTCCGGCATCGCATTGCCGGAAATCGCGGCGATAATTGGATTGCCTGCACGTACCCTCGCGCGACGCAAAACCTCAGGACGTCTGACCCCGGACGAATCTGAAAAACTGCTGCGTCTTTCTTCGGTATTCGAATTGGCAGTGGATTTGTTCGAGGGTAAACAGTCGGATGCGCTAAAGTGGCTTAGCACGCCCAAAAAGGCGCTGGAAAATCAAACGCCTCTATCCTACTCACGCACCGAGTTGGGTGCTCGTGAGGTGGAAAACCTGATCGGGCGATTGGAGCACGGAGTTTATTCGTGATTTCCGCTTGGCGGATCACTAAGCGAAAACATGCCAAGACGGACTTCAGCGGAAGCGGCGCTCGAAAATACGGCGGACGGTGGAATAGTCCCGGCACCGCAATTGTCTATACCTCGAAGACGCAGTCACTGGCGGTACTCGAGATGCTAGTGCATCTGGATGGGCCCGACCTTCTGCAGGCGTACGTTCTGATAGGCGTAGAGGTTCACGAATCCCTGGTGCGAGATCTTGATCTGCCCACCTTGCCACCCGGCTGGCGAAGTGATCCCGCTCCGCCCTCGTTGAGAAAGATCGGAGACCAATGGGTCGTCGCCCAAAGCTCAGTTGCGCTTCGAGTCCCCAGCACATTGGTTCCCGGAGAGAGTAATTTGCTTCTCAATCCTGCGCACACGGATTTCCAACGTCTCGCTATCGGCAAGCCGGCTGCGTTTAGCTTTAATCCGCGTCTCACTATTTAGGGTGGAATTGGTTGACCGCAAGATGTGGTCTAATAACTCGAAACGGTTCCCTACTTCCCCGGGAACCGAAAGTTCTCAAGAAACGTAATACAGGATGATGCCGGGAGGGATGTTGAGACCTCTCGACCGGAATCGGCCCCCTGTTGTCTCCCCGGCGGCAGGGGGAATTGCCATGCAAATGCAGCTCTTCCTCGATATTGTCCGCCAGTCGCTAGCCACGTTGTGGGCGCACAAACTTCGCTCGTTTCTCACCATGTTTGGGATCGCCTGGGGAGTGGGATCGCTGCTGCTTTTGGTGGGACTCGGCGAGGGCTTTCGCAGCGGGCAGGAAAAGAACCTGAAAGAGCTCGGTTCCGACATTCTCTTCATTTTCCCAGGTCGCATTCCGGCCGTCGCAGGCAGCCAGCGCTCCGGCCGCACCTGGAATTTCACTTATGGAGATTACCTTGCCATTCACGACCAGGCCAAGCATCTCCGTAATATCTCGCCGGTGTTGAATCGCGAGGACATCCGCGCTGTCAGTGATTACGGTTCTACGAATGGTCAGGTGTTCGGCGTCGCACCCGCGTACAACCAGATTCGCACCGTGCCTGTAGGTATAGGGCGTTGGTTCAATGAAGAGGATAACCAGGAACATCGTCGGGTTGCGGTTGTGGGATGGGAGCTGCTGAAGAACATGTTTCCCGGACGCCCAGCAGTTGGCTCAACCATTCTGCTTAATGGAATGGACTTTAGCATTATCGGGGTGGTCGAGAAGGTCGGTCGAGAGGCCAACAACGGAACGAACGCCAGAATCTTTATCCCAATCGGGACTATGCGCACCCTTTTCCGGTTGAAAGGAAACAGCCAAGCGGATGCGCTGTCGTTTATGAATTACCAGCCGCGTACGCGCGAGGAGCATGAAGCTGCCAAGGCGGAGGTCCACCAGATTATCGCGCAGCGGCACGGGTTTGATCCCAAACTCGAAGACGCGTTCGAAGATTGGGACACGGTGGATAACTCCCGGAAGGTGGCAAAGATTTTTGACGCAATGGATTGGTTCCTCGGCGTAGTTGGAGTTGTGACCCTCGGACTTGGCGCGATTGGGATCATCAACATCATGCTGGTCTCGGTTACAGAGCGTACTAAAGAGATTGGATTGCGCAAAGCCTTGGGCGCAACTTACCGCAGCATTCTCACGCAGTTCTTCATCGAAGGTGCGTTCTTAACTCTTTTAAGCGGCGGGATTGGACTTGCGGGCGTGACCACGCTCGTCATCATGCTGGCTCAACTACCGGCACCCGACGGTTTCGATACCCCTCGCATCGTGCCGTCCTCAGCAGCGACGGCAATCGTATCTTTGGCGATCGCCGGAGTCGCCGCCGGTCTCTATCCTGCACGCAAGGCTGCCCTACTCGAGCCAGTCGAGGCACTACGACAGGAATAAAGACAATGTTGAACGACATCGGCAAACAGGCTTACGGGGCGATGCGGCACAATCGCCGTCGAAGCATGCTGACCATGCTCGGCATGGCGTGGGGAATCGCGACGGTCGTGCTCCTGTTGGCTTATGGATCCGGTTTCCAACGTGGACTCATGGCGGCGTTCACCACGTTCGGCGGCAACCTGATTGCAATTTTTCCCGGACGAACAGAACTGCAGGCAGGTGGCACGAAGGCAGGTACAGAGGTCCGGCTCACTATAAGGGACCTCGAAAACTTGCGGGCCGAGGTTCCATTCCTCAGACGGTCTTCGCCGGAGTCGAACAAGCAGAGCCTCGTCGCGTACGGCCAGCGTAGCGCGACCTATATGGTCCGCGGCACATTTTCCAGCTATCAACAGTGCCGGCACGTTGATGTCGGCGAGGGATCTTTCTTTGACGATCAGCAGGATTTTGCGCACATGCGCGTGGCTGTGATCGGGAACGATGTAAAAAAGAAGTTGTTTTCCGGGCAGAATGCAATCGGCGAGAGCGTTCGCATTGACGGCATTTCATACCAGGTAGTTGGCATCATCAAAAAGATGTTGTCGAATGGCGAAGACAATATGAACGCCATGGTGTACATCCCGTACAGCACCATGTCCGACTTGAAAAATACTTATTACCTGGAAGCGATCGTGCTGGGATATGAAGGCGAACACGCGAAGGTGACCAAGGCTGTGCGTGACTCCATGGCGTTTCATCACAATTTCGATCCCAAAGATAAGCGCGCAGTATTCGTATTCGACACCATAGAAGGCTTCCAGGAACTCGCGATCATCACCATCGGAATCAAAGTGCTGCTCGGTTTTATTGGATTGCTCACGCTGGGTATCGGTGGCGTGGGTTTGATGAACATCATGCTCGTGTCGGTTACGCAACGGACGCGGGAGATCGGCATTGAAAAGGCTTTGGGTGCCCGGCGCTGGCACATCCTGTTACAGTTTCTAGCCGAGGCGCTGGCGATCACGGCGATTGGCGGCCTGTTGGGGGTGGTATTGGCTTATATCGTTTCCTGGTCGGTGGGGGCTTTGCCCTTGTGGAGTGCCTTCCTCGATGACGCAAGCGAGGGGGACATTCACCTGAAGATTGATTCAGCGATTCTGATCTGGTCCACAGCGATCCTCGGTTTTGTCGGGATCGTCAGCGGAATGTTGCCTGCAATTAAAGCGGCGAGGCTGGATCCGATTGAGGCATTAAGGTACGAATGATTGTCGTCAGTAGTGGTATTTTGATTGAAGGAAGTACACGTACTGATCAACGACGCGATACACCAGCCGATGTTCCTGCGTTATACGTCGTGACCAAAGCCCAGCGGAGATGTATTTAAGCGGTTCGGGCTTTCCAATTCCGGCGAACGGGTCCCGCAGGATGGCTTCCATCAAGTCAAGAATGCGCAAGGCAACGCGCCGATCAGTCTCAATCCATGAACGTAAATCCTGACGAAACTTGGGATCGAGCACTGCCCCGAATTCAACGCGATCGGGCAAGGCCCATTTCCTGACGCAGTTTGTCTAGTGACTCGGGTTTAGCTTTCCGACGCTGCGAATTACGCAAAGCCTCAAGGAGTCGCTGGGCATTCCTTGGGGAACGCAGAAGGTGTGCGGTTTCAAGAAGACTGGAAAGCTCGTCCGCCGGAATCATAGCCACCGGCTGCCCTCGTTTTCGACGCACTACTACTACTTCGCGATCATTCACAATGCGGTCCATCACTGAAGCAAGGTTTTGCCGCAGGCTGGTATAGGTGGTTTCGACCATGCGCTCATTGTACAGCAAAGCTGTACATGTTCAACTAAGCAGAATGGCTAGCTCTTCAGAGGACGTCTAGGTTCGGTCATTCGAACAGGATCCAGAATTTCGTTGATTTCCGATTCGCTGAGCAGCTTCTTTTCCCTCGCAATCTCAATGATAGATCGGCCCGTCGTCACTGCCTCTTTAGCGATCTCAGCGGCTTTTGCATACCCGATATATGGATTCAGCGCCGTCGCCAACGACACCGTCGCTTGCACGTAGAAGTTGCAGCGCTTGTCATTGGCGGTGATGTCCGCCACGCATTTGTCGGTGAACTGGCGCAGCATGTTGGTCAGGATGGTAATGGACTGAAGCACGCTGTAGGCCATGGTCGGCATCATCACGTTGAGTTCAAGCTGGCCAGCCTGCACCGCCATTGCAACCGCCAGATCGTTCCCGACGACTTGAAACGAGACCATCGCCGCTAGCTCCGGTATTACCGGATTGATTTTGCCGGGCATGATCGAAGACCCAGGCTGCAGCGCTGGCAAATTGATTTCTGCGAAGCCCGTGTTCGGTCCCGAGGAAAGCAGGCGTAGATCGTTTGAAATGCGAATCACTTCCAGAGACAAATTTCGTAACGCAGAGGAAACTGCTGCCATGGCCAGATTCGATTGCATAGCATAGCGCATGTCATCGGCAGGGACGAGCTTCTGACCGGAGATGCGAGCCAGGCTCTTGATCGTCTTCTCGCGATAGTCGGGATGAGTGTTGATGCCGGTACCGACCGCGGAGCCTCCTAGCCCCAGCTCACGTAGCACTTCAGCACTCGATTGAATCGCATCCCTGCATCGGCGGATCGCGCCCCCATAAGCTGCAAATTCCTGGCCCAAGCGCATGGGGACCGCGTCTTGCATGTGCGTGCGGCCGGATTTCAAAATTTCGTGAAACTCTTTTCCTTTTTTTTCGAGCGCGGCGAACAGTGAATCGAGCACAGGGTACAGGTTCGCAAGTTCCAATAGCGTCGCTAACCGCATTCCGGTCGGGAACACGTCATTGGTGCTCTGGCCATAATTAACATGATCGTTAGGATGGATCTTGGAGTAGTCGCCGAGCTCGCCGCCAAGGATTTCAATGGCACGGTTCGCGATCACCTCGTTGGTGTTCATGTGGAAACTGACACCGGCGCCTGCCTGGAAGACATCAACCACAAATTCGCTGTTCCATTTTCCTTGCTGCACCTCATGCGCAGCCTGAATGATGGCATCGGCGATGTTCGTGTCCACGAGTCCAAGTTCGCGATTGGCTTCGGCGGCAGCCTCTTTGACCATTCCAAAGGCGCGGATCAAGGTCGGATGGGCGCGCATTCCTGAGATGGGGTAATTCTCGACGGCGCGGGTCGTCTGGATTCCGTAATAGCGGTCGGCAGCAATTTCTCGGGTGCCTAGTGAATCCTTCTCTGTTCGGGTAGCGCTGTGAACGTGTGTGGCCATGTTTTTTGCCTGACTGGAGTGGAACAGAAGAAAAGCTGACTCTCAAAAACAGTATAGCAATAGGTTGGCACTAAGCCGGGGAAGCAGAGCTCTCATCGCATTTTGCCAGACTTGCGGGCGGTGACGACGAGCTGCTTGGTGAATCGGTCGCGAGGGCGAGAGAAGGAAATGCTTTCAAAACCAGCGTACTGCATTGCGATGAACATTCCCCGGCGCGTCTGAAACGACTCATAGCGGCCGCGGACCTGCCGTCTTGCCGGTCAAGTGAAGAATCATTCCATTGACCATAACCCACAACCGAAACATCAAGGCTTTCGGTTTCGGAAATGCCAGCCTGAGTTCGTAAAGAGTGAAGCGGAAAGCGTGCAGGCTAAAGCGAACGGTCCCGCCTGGCTCCAAGATCCGATTGATTTCGCTCAACGCGACCGGAATATTCATGTAGGGCATTGCGACTTCGCACACAATGGATTGGAAGGCGGAGTCCGGAAATGGCAATGACTCGGCTCGGGCTTGGATGAACTTTCTGGAGGGAAATCTCTTGGCTGCGGATTGCAGTTGGTCGAGGGCAATGTCCACGCCAAAAATCTCGTCTGACGCGGAAACACTGGTAATACTAATGTTTCTACCGAAGCCGCAACCCAGGTCCAGGAGCCGCATTTGGAGGATTAGCTTACACCACCTCCTCCTGATTTTTAATCAGAAATTTAGATCTATGAACGTGGTTTCTAGGGCGGGCAGCTCAGCTGCCGTGCATGCTAGAATCGTCAATCCCACGAACTGGTATTTGTCACTCTCAGGACAGTCCATTTGCCTACCAAACAGATTCCAGACACCTTGCCAAAGCCGCAAATGGAGGCGCGTCCCGAGATGCGGGCCGATGTCATCGTCATCGGCGCGGGGCCGACCGGTCTGGCTTGCGCCATTGAAGCGCAGAAAGCGGGCCCGAAGGTGATCAGCCTTGATAAAGGCTGTCTGGTAAATTCGATTTTTCATTACCCGGCGAACATGATCTTCTTCACCACGCCGGAGCTGCTGGAAATTGGTGACATTCCCTTCAGCACCGCCAATCCCAAGCCGAACCGTTTGGAAGCGTTGGAGTACTACCGCAAAGTGACTGAGCATTACAAGCTCGACGTTCGGCAGTACCAAAGGGTTGAGACCGTGACGGGCGACGACAACGACTTTCACATTACGACCTGCGACCGCTTGGGACGCGTTTACGATTACGCGTGCCGTAAGGTGATTGTTGCGACGGGTTATTATGACCGCGCGAATCTTTTGCGCATACCGGGCGAGGACCTGCTCAAGGTCTTTCATTACTATCGCGAGCCGCACCCGTACTTCGATAACGATGTTTTGATAATCGGCGGGAAGAATTCTGCCGCAATTTCGGCCCTCGATCTATGGCGGCACGGCGCTCGCGTGACGATCGCTCACCGCGGGCCGAAGATGCACTCGCACGTTAAGTACTGGATCTTGCCGGACATTGAAAACCGCATCAAGAACGGAGAAATTGCTGCCTATTTCAACACTACAGTCCAGGAGATTGCCGCTGATCACGTACTGCTGCAGACGCCCGAAGGCGAAATCAGAATCAAAAACGACTTTGTCTTTGCTCTAACGGGTTACCACCCAGACTACGATTTCTTGCGGGCCATGGGCATTGAACTTTCGTCGGAACAATGCCGCCCCGTATGCGATCCGGTCACACTTGAGAGCAACGTCCCAGGGGTTTACGTAGCAGGTGTGATCGTCGCCGGATCGCGGACGAATGAGATTTTCATCGAGAATGGCCGCTTCCACGGCCAGCAGATCGCAGCAGATTTGAGGCAGAAGCTGGGATAAGCAACGAGCTATGAGCAGAGAGCGATGCGCAATCAGAGCGGACTCGCTGGACAGCTAAATGCTCGCTGCTCCAGAAACCAAAACCCCGGGCTGTTTGACCCGGGGTTTTGAAGGAAGGGGAAGGGGCTAAGTCGCCTTAAGCCATGGAACGGCGCCGCAGTAATCCAGCGATACCCACCAGACCAGTTCCGAGAAGGCCCAATGTGCCGGGTTCTGGAACAGTAGGTGGAGGCGTAACGGGAGTCCCAGTCTGGACAAAGCCGGTGTTGGAGTTCGATCCAGGGCACTGCGTCACGCCCAGGCAAATGAAGTGGAATCCGAGCGCACTGATTTGGCCAGTGCTGACGCCGTTGAGAGTGAATGTCAACGTAGAGGGGCTGTTGCCTCCCGCCAAATTCCAGTCATACGCGTATTTAAAGCTAGCCAATGTGCCATTGCTCTTAAACCCCGTAACGTTTAGACCGCTGCTCAGACCAGTCAGCGAACTCTTGAGCAGAGTGGCAGTGGTGTCGATAAAGAGGTCTCCGCCCTTGCCTTTCTGATTGTTCGCGAACACGCCGTAAACACCGGAGGTTAGAGTAATTGTTACGTCCACGCCACCGCTTACGTTGTCTGTAAGCGTCGCCGTCCCGAGGCTTCCGGGTATCCCAAGGTTATTATTAGTCAGGTTGAATGTGATGGTGCTGGCTGAAGCCATGGGCACGATTGCTAGTGCAGCCACAAGAACCAAGGCCAGAATTGAAATCTTTAAACTAAGTTTGCGCACGAAGAAGTCCCCCCTGGGGCTAAAAGCTTCTACTGCAGTAACACTTACCTATTGGCACGAAGGATGCCAATCGTAATGTGGAGAACTCTTAGAGTCAAGCTATTGATTTATTAGGTGCTTCCCCTAGATAGCGTTGACAGTTCGAGAGGGTGGGGGAGGTCGAACTGCAAAATCCTGCACATATTGTGATGCTAGAGTTCGGCATTTACAAGCCGATATGGCACGAAAGTTGTAGGGATAAGTCCTGTGTTAAGAGCCAAATAGGCGATCTATCTTTGCGGCCATAATGAAGTCGCTTTCGGTCAAGCCATCGACCTTGTGGGTCCACAAAGTGATCTCGGCCTTACCCCAGGCCAGTAAGATGTCGGGATGGTGGCCCTGCGTTTCCGCCAGCTCCCCAACCCGGTTCACAAAGGCGAGCGCCTGTTTGAAGTCGGGAAACTTGAACTGTCGGACAATGTGGTGCTCCTTGGCGACTTGCCATTCCGGCACCTGTTTCTGGAGAGCGGCTAACTCTTGTCCCGTGAGTGGGGGAACACCACCCCGGCAGGGAACGCAGGTTTTTGACGCAAGTGAGGCCATGAAGTCTCCCTACACTCAAGATGGCCTGAGCGGCGAACTGGATGCCATGAGCGGTCGAGATTGAAGATTGAAGATTTTAGATTGCAGATTGATCTTCGATCCAGAATGACGGAATCTGTAATCTAGAAATCCGCAATTAAAACGGGATGTCTTCGTCGCTGATGGGAGACGCCCCTGCCGCGGCTGGCACCGGCTCATGCTCGGGCACACGCTGATCGAAATTGTTGCCCCCGGCCGCAGCGCCGCGGGAGGCTTCCCCGCCCTCGCCACGTCCGCCCAGTAATACCAGGTCGTTTGCTACAACTTCGGTCATATACTTCTTCTGATTGGTCTGTTTGTCTTCCCAGGACCGGGTCTGCAGACGGCCCTCGATATAGACCTTGCCGCCCTTTTTCAGGTACTCACCCGCGATTTCCGCAAGGCGTTGCCAGAGCACCACATTGTGCCATTCGGTCCGATCTTGCCATTGTCCGTCTTTGTCTTTATAGCGCTCGTTGGTCGCCAGGGTGAGTTTTGCGACGGGTGTGCCGCTAGGCGTGTATTTCACTTCGGGGTCTTTTCCCAGATTCCCGATGAGGATGACTTTGTTAACACTTTTTCCTGCCATAAGAAGCTCCTTAGATCAATGGCCAGTGGGCTGGGATTCCGTTGGTCAGATTTGGACAATATACCAGCTTTGATTTGCGCCTAGCCAGAAATCGGAGCGCCAGGTTTCGAATTGGGACACGACGGCCTACTGCAGTGCTGGGCACCAACGCGCCTTGCAACCCTGCGGAGCTCGCGTCTGGAGAATGGCTCTTAGGGCCTGCGGCATGTGCTTCGAAACCTCGAAAATGGCCACTTGAGAGGAATTTTGGTCATCATGGTAGGAAATGCGGAAGAAATGCCGCCGTTGACGCTGCTTGACCAGCCCGACTGCGATCGCTGGCAGTACCCCAAGATGCCGCTTGACTTCACGTGAGTATTCAAATGAGTCGATTGCGACGTACGGTATTGACAGTTTGTTCCCTGGCCATTCAAACGCCAGAGCGGTTTGCGACGAGGTGTCAATACGTCCAATCGTGCCGATGTTAATGCCCGAAGCCGTGCCGCCCGAGTACATTACTTGCCCGTCCTCTATCGCAATCGCAGGCAGTGACATTGTTGCCAACAAGCAAAGGGTTGTTGCGAGTCTTTTCACGCCGCACCTTCCAGACATTTACAGATTAGGGAGACACCCTCCGGCGAATATCCTCGGCTGTGACACTTTCGAGTCTGTCACAGGCGAACTCGAGCCTCTGCTCTTGCGCGATACGCTCATTGCCTTCCATACTGTTCCTTCACTTATGAAAATCACACTTTCTCTTTCCTCGCCTGCTCAAGTTGAAACCGAATGCCTGGTCGCAGTCGTTCTAGACCGCGCCGAAAAGGACAGAACGGATGTCTTCGTCTCGACCTCAGAGAAAGCCGTCGCACAAGCTGCTGGCGGAATCACCTCCTCCGGAGATGTCACTGGAAAGAACTTTGAAACGACGTGGCTGCATGCGCCTTCGGGGCTAAAAGCCAAACGGCTGCTCCTAGTGGGCGGAGGTAAGTCCAAGGTTTTTGCGCCGTCAGATTTGCGGAAGCTGGCGGGTGCCGCTATTCGTGCTCTGAAGCCGCGTAATCTTCGCAGCATGGCGATCATTCTCCCCGATGGCATTCCTGGGGTTGAGGCTGTGAGAGCTGTCGTCGAAGGAGCAATCGTCGGCAACTTCGATCCCGATACCTACAAGAGCGACCGGAAAGACCAGAACGTCGAGTCTCTAACGGTCGTTGTGTCCGGAGACCAATCCTTGCTGCAACGCGCCATGGATGAAGCCCGCGTGCTTGCGGAGTCTCAGAACTTCACGCGAGAACTGGTGAATGAGCCTTCGAATCGCATGACGCCTACCATCCTTGCGAACCACGCGCGAGAGATGGCGAAGGAGTCGGGACTCAAATTCGAAGTCTATGGTGCGGACAAGATCAAAGAATTGAAGATGGGAGCTTTCTGGGGAGTCGCGCAGGGATCCGATGAGCCCCCGGCTTTGATCGTGATGCGCTACGAACCGGCGGGCGCGCCTGAGAAACCGGTGCTTGGGCTGGTAGGCAAGGGCGTGACGTTTGACACCGGTGGCATTTCCATCAAGCCGGCCGACGGCATGGAAAAGATGAAGTATGACATGGCCGGTGGCGCAACCATGATTGGCGCCATGCGCGCGATTGCGCTGCTCAAGCCCAAGGTAAAAGTCATTGGGATTGTCTGCGCAACCGAAAACATGCCCTCGGGAAAAGCCCAGAAGCCTGGCGACATTCAGACCGCAATGTCAGGGAAGACCATTGAGATCATCAACACCGATGCGGAAGGTCGCCTGGTTCTGGCCGACGGCCTTTGCTACGCGCGTCAACTCGGCTGCACGCATCTGATTGACGCGGCCACGCTGACTGGTGCAGTCGTGGTGGCGCTCGGATATGCCAACGCGGGCGTGTTCGCGAGCGATGACGATTTCTACAATCGCTTTAAGGCTGCAATTGATAAATCCGGAGAGAAAATGTGGCGCCTGCCGCTTGGCGACGAATACCTCGACGCGATGCGATCTCAGATTGCCGACCTGCAAAACACGGGAGGACGCTGGGGTGGCGCCTGCACCGCCGCCGCATTCCTGAAGGAATTCGCCGAAGACACGCCCTGGATCCATCTCGACATCGCGGGCACCGCCTGGATGGAAGACAACAAGCCATGGATTGCGAAAGGGCCATCGGGAATTGCGGTTAGGAGTTTAGTCGAGTTTGCGCGGGAGTTCGGAAAATAGGCACGAACTTACTTTGCCGGCAGGAACTCAATGGGCATAGTTTGAGCGACAGGTTTAAAGTCTAAGTCCGCGGTGATCAACGTCGCTCCTTTCGAGAGCGCGAGGGCGCCAGCAAAAGCATCAGCGTAAGGAAGTTTGAAGTCATGCTTCAGAATTCCTGCCGTCTCGGCCTGATCGAGATCAACTGAGATGATGGCGAGCGGCAAAGCTTGCATTCTGGCGGATGTATTCCTCGCGGCGGACAGACCGTGTGCTTTGTAAATGACTGAGATTATTTCTCCCCAATTAACTGCGGAAACCAGCAACTCGCTCTTGCCTCGAGCAGTTTCCTTCAGCAGTTGAGCCACGCGGTCGAAGCCCGGCTCCCGATCTAGGTAGCGGAGCAGGGCACTCGCATCGGCGACGTAGATCTTCATCTCTTGTCGTCACGATGCTGCCGCTCTCGTATTGTTCCGAGCGACGGTCCGCTGAGACTTCCCGGAATCGAATCGATTAAGTCGTCGGAGATCGGATGAAGCACAATAGTATTGCCTTCGCGCTGCAGAGCGACCTTTGTGCCAGGCTTAAGATCGAGCGCTTCCCGCAATTCGGCTGGGATGACCATTTGGCCTTTGGTTGAAACCTGCGAATAGAGTACAGACATGTAGGTAGTCTATCACAATGGTAAGTAAATATGTAAGAAGTAGGTCTTGTTTGACTAACGCCTTACTAACCGTACATTTGTGGGGCTTGCACTTATGTGACTCTGGCTTAATGATTGGCCTATGAGAATCCTGTTTATCGTTGGACTGATTGTTCTGGTGCTTGGAATGCTGTCATTTTTTGTGCCCGTTCCGCACACCGAGCGTCATGGTCTCGATGCGGGCGATATCCACGTCGGCGTCAACACGCATCACGACGAAATGCTGCCGCCCTATGTGGGGGTGGGACTGCTGGTGGTTGGAGCTGGGTTGATGATTGCAAGCCGCAAGCGTGGAGCCTGACTCACATCACCGGCGGCACTTGAATTCCCATCACACCCAATGCCCGAGTCAGCTCTCGCCTTACCACGGCTGCAGTCGCCAGCAGGAATCGTTTCCGAGATTCGTCCGCCTCAGAAAGAATCGGATAGCGGTGATAAAACGTGTTGAACAACTGTGCGAGTTGAAACACATGTTTGGCGAGATACGCCGGTTCGGTTGTGGCGATGCATTGGTCAATGATGTAGGCGGTTTTAGAAGCGGAAAGCCAGAGTTCCCAGAGGTCGTTGTCGCCCAGGAATTTCGTAAGCTCCTCGGCGGAGACGTTGCTAGCAACGTCTCTACAGAAAGCGTTGGGATCAAGTCCACCTTTTCGAAAAATATTGCTTGCGCGCACGACGGCATATTGCGCATAAGGGCCGGTTTCGCCTTCGAAGCTCAGTGCATCCTTGAAGTCGAATGCAATCACTGACGGCTTGGTGTACTTGAGCATGAAATAGCGCAATGCTCCGATCGCAATCTGCTCTGAAATTTTCTGGCGCTCCGACTCTGCCAGTTCAGGATGGCGCGAATTCACTTCTTGCTTAGCTGCCGCAATCAGCGCATCCAGCAGGTCGTCTGCTTTCACACCAAAACCTCTTCGACCTGAGACCTCTATGTAGGCGCGGCCCTTGTCGTCTTCCGAAAGTTCGTAGCCGAGTTCGGCGGCGCATCGCGGAGTGAGAGCCACCATCTCGTAGGAAAAGTGTGTCAGCTTGTCCGCATACTCCCCATGCCCGAGGCCGCGCAAAGCTTCGATCACCGCGTTCTGTGCCTCGGATTGGCGAGCGTCGATTACGTTGTACGTCCGTTCCACGTCGCCGAAGTGCGGATGCTCGGGTTCTCCGTGCTCGGCGGAAATCCAGCATTGGTGGCCGTTTGGGTAGGAGTAAAACTTGCGATATCCAAAGTCGCGCCCGAGGAGCCCGAACTTCCACATGTGAAAAGCGATGTCTTTGCCGACGTACCCGACGGTGCCGTTCGAGCGAACGATTACCTTCTGATCTTCTTCGGAAACTCGCTCAGGGTCTTGATCAACGGTTGAGCTTATAGCGCCAGTCTCTGCTTCGTTGCCCGCGGGCGAGGGCGCCCGCGCCACACCTGAAGTTCCCGCGCGTCGCATCACCCAGCAGCCTTTGTTCTTGCCTTCAGTCTCGAACGACAGAACGCCGGCTTCTTTGAGCTTCTCAAACGCCGCGTCCCAGAAATGCAAATGCAGAATCTCGCTCTCGCGCGGCAGGAAGTCGTATTCGATGTCGAGGCGATCCATCGTTTCGAGATGGCGGCGGAGGACTGCGGTCGAGATCAGCTCGGCGACTGCTGCGGTTTCGTTGCGACCTTCCTCGATTTCATGCAGAGTTTGCAGCCTGACCTTCTTGTTCTCGGCACTCTGTTCGTACCATTGCGAAACCTTGGCGTACAGGTCCCAGCAGTAGTAATCGAAGCGCGGCTTCCCGGCGAGTTCTTCGATCTGAGCACGCGACTTCTTATCCAGATGCAGAAATCCGACAACAACGTCAGCCACCTGCACTCCGGTATTGTCAATGTAGTTCTGTACGTCCACCGTGCGGCCTGCGAATTGAAGCAGGCGAACGAACGTGTCTCCGAGAATCGCGTTACGCAGGTGGCCGATGTGCGCGGCCTTGTTCGGATTGATGCTCGAGTGCTCGACCAGAACCTTGCCAGACGAGGATTCGACGGCAGGCTTGTCATGCTTGGCTAGCGCGACAGCAAGTGCGGTGCGATCCACGCGGGCGTTGATGTATCCTGCGCCGGCGACTTCGAGCTTAGCGAAACCGTCGATGCTGCCAATGTCGCTGACAATCTCCTCTGCTATTTTTCGCGGCGCTTTGCGAAGTTTCTTGGCGAGCTCGAAGGCAAGCGGCATGGCGTACTCGCCCAACTCAACTCTGGGCTGCTCGATGACGATTTTTTCGAGATCAACGCCGTAACTGCTCCGCAAAAATTCGCGAATGTGTTGCGCCAGGCGATGTTCGAGGTCGCGATACAAAACTTCTCCTAAGTGGTTGAAGGGAATAGTGAGTTTAGCAGATGCGTCGTTGGTCGTCGGTCGTGCGTCGTTCGCCACTGTTCGTCTCTGTCGCCCTGCGCTTCGGGCCCACGAAAGGCTTTAGAATTGAGACTCGGTCGTCGAAGCGCCAAATTTTAGCGAACGACCAACGACCCACGACCGACGACGGTTTTCATGCGCATTGCTTATCTAGATTGTTTCTCCGGAATTAGTGGCGACATGTTTCTCGGCGCGCTGCTTGATGCGGGACTTCCTCCCAAGCTGTTCGAGGAAACAGTCAGCGCTCTAAACATTCGGGCGGTTGTGGAGACCTCGCGTGCAAATCGCAGCGGGATCAGCGCAACCAAAGTCGGTGTGATTGTGAAGGGAGAAAAAGATTCACCGAGAGAATCGCGGGCGGAGGCGCCACACGAGCATGCCCACGGACACGAACATCATCATGGCGAAGCCCATCACCGCGATTCCCATGCTCACCAGCATCCGCATGGCCGCGGCCTCACCGAAATTCGCGAAATCGTCCAGCACTCCAAGATCAGCGATCAGGCCAAAACAACTGCTATCGCGATCTTCGAAAAGCTTGGTGCCGCCGAATCCAAAATTCATAACATACCGATCAAAGAAGTTCACTTTCATGAAGTGGGGGCGGTGGACGCCATGGTGGACATTGTCTGCGCGGCGGTGGGGGCGGAAGCTCTCGGCGTCGACCAATTCGTGTGCTCTCCTTTGAACGTCGGAGGCGGCACCGTGGACTGCGCTCATGGAACATTTCCTGTGCCGGCTCCCGCGACGGTGGAATTACTCAAGGGCGTGCCAGTTTATTCGTCCGGACTGCAGGCCGAACTGGTGACGCCGACCGGAGCCGCTATTGTTGCAACATTGGTGAAGCGATTCGCCGAGTTGCCCGCAATGAAGATTGAGAAGATTGGATACGGAGCGGGAGCCAGGGATTTTGCACAACACCCCAATGTGCTCCGCATCACGGTTGGAGAATCAAGGGCCGAGGCAAACGCGGGCGAGGGCGCCCGCGCCACACGTTCAGAGACGATTTCCATACTCGAGGCAAACCTCGACGATCTAAATCCACAAGTTTTCGGTTACGTCATGGATCGTTTGCTCGAAGCCGGAGCACTCGATGTTTTTGGGACTCCCATCCAGATGAAGAAAAACCGCCCTGGAACTCTGCTAACAGTGCTCGCAAAGCCGGAAGCCGCGGACAAACTTTCGCGCATCATTTTTGCGGAGACGACGACGCTAGGTGTGCGGCGACGAGAAGAGGTACGGCAGACGCTTGCTCGTCGCTGGGAAACGGTCGGCACAAAATTTGGAGAAGTGCGGATCAAAGTCGCGAGCCTGAATGGGTCAATAAGCAACTACGCGCCTGAATATGAGGACTGTCGGCGAATTGCTGAGGCTCAACGTGTACCATTGAAGACGGTGATGCAGGAAGCTGTCCAAGCATATCTGCGGTCCGAAAAGCGATAAACCACAAAGGACACGAAGCCACACGAAGTAAAATCTTTGAATGGGTTTCCTTCGTGGTACTTAGTGTCCTTTGTGGTTAGACGAGATTATGACGAACAAGTTCTACATCACGACTCCCATCTATTACGTCAATGCGCGTCCGCACATTGGCCATGCTTATACGACGATTGCCTGCGATGCGATCGCACGGCGGCAGCGGATGATGGGGTTCGATACTTGGTTTCTGACGGGGACTGATGAGCACGGGCAAAAGATCCAGCGTGCTGCTGAGGCCGCGGGCAAGACGCCGCAGGTGCTCACCGACGAAATTTCCGGTGAATTCCGCGCGCTGTGGGACCGGATGGGGATCACTTATAACGACTACATCCGAACCACGTCGGACCGTCACAAGAGTGGCGTACAGCAACTTTGGAAACAGATTCGCGATAAAGGATATATCTACAAAGATAGCTACACCGGACAGTATTGCGTGTTCGACGAGATGTACGTGGAAGTTGGGCCGGGCGAGCCATGTCCGGAGTGCGGGCGCCCGACGGAAACGATTAGGGAAGAAAATTTCTTTTTCAAGCTGTCGGCGTTTGCGGTCCAATTATTGGACCTTTACACGAGCCAGCCGGACTTCATTCTGCCTGAAACTCGGCGCAACGAAGTGATTGCATTCGTACGATCAGGCCTGCGAGACCTTTCTATCAGCCGGTCAACATTTTCGTGGGGAATTCCGGTTCCGGATGATCCCAAGCACGTGATCTACGTGTGGCTCGACGCACTTGCCAATTACATTACTGCGCTTGGTTATGGTTCCGCCGACGATTCGAAATGCAAGAAATACTGGCCAGCCGACGTCCACATGATTGGCAAGGAAATCGTGCGCTTTCACTGCGTGTACTGGCCCGCGTTCCTGCTGGCTGCTGGACTGCCGCTTCCGAACTCAATCGTGGCTCACGGGTGGCTACTGTTCGAAGAAAGCAAGATGTCGAAGTCGCGCGGCAATATTGTCCGGGCAGAAACGATTCTGGATGTGCTCGGCGCTGACGCGCTGCGTTATTTCCTGCTGCGCGAAGTTGTGTTCGGACAGGATGGATCGTTTTCGTTTGACGCGCTGGTGCAGCGTTACAACTCTGATTTGGCGAACGGATTGGGAAATCTGGCGAGCCGCACCCTGGCGATGATCACGCGATATTTTCGTGGTGAGGTGCCGTATCCGTCGCAAAAAGCCGCGCATACTGCAGAGGAAGATTTGCTGGCCGCACTTGCGAAGCACACGATTTCCGAGTTCCACGATTTATTTGAGCAGTATCAGTTCTCGCGGGCCTTGGAACTCGCCTGGGCGTTGGTTGGCGCGGTGGACAAATATATCGTTGAAAACGAACCATGGGCTCTCGCAGAAAAACAGGATGAAAACAGCCGTGCCCGGTTGGCGACGGTGTTATACACGTCGGCCGAAGCGTTGCGGATTGTGACCGCGCTTGCGCATCCAGTGATGCCAGAAGCGACGGCAAAGATTTGGTCACAGCTCGGGCTGGGAGATATCCGGAAAGTCTCTTTGGAGAATTTGCGCTGGGGACAGCTTCAACTGGGAACAAAGCTAGGTAAGGTTGAGCCGGTTTTCCCGCGTGCCGACAAGAGCGCCATTGAGAGGATGCAAAAAATGGAAGAGCAGCAAAGACCAGCCGCAACCGAAGCGCCGCCTTCAGCCGCCAGTGCGGGTGCATCAGAAGGTGCGACCCAGGGCTCGGTGCCACTGAACCGGCCGGTTTCGCCTGAAACTCCGGCTGTACCTACCGCAACTAGCGACGGCAAGATCACAATTGACGACTTCGCCAAGGTCGAGCTGCGAGTCGCGCAGGTGAAGGTTGCAGAAAAAGTAAAAGGCGCTGACAAGTTGCTGCGGCTCGAAGTTGATTTGGGCTACGAGATGCGCCAGATTGTCGCCGGGATTGCGGAGGCCTACGCGCCGGAGACATTGGTTGGACGAAAGATTGTGATCATTGCTAACCTTGCCCCAAGAAAGTTGCGGGGATTAGAGTCAAATGGCATGCTCCTGGCAGCATCCTTGGAAGGAGGCAAGCCGGTGCTTGCGGGATTCCTGGAGGACGTACCGGTGGGGGCGAGGCTGAAATAGCGGCCCCGTCATTTCTCGAAACACGACTCCAGCGAGAATGGACGCTTAAAGTATTCGTCTCGCCATTCTGGTCTTAGCCGATCGAGCAGTAATCCCTCAGCCGCACCCCAGGCATAGACAACCTCGCGCTTCGATTTGCGTAGGTCGGTCTTCCGCAGTTCGTCGAGTGTGTCTTTCCTTGCGTGGGACGCATAAGCCGCTAAAGACTCGAAATCGGGGAGGGCTGCATACTCCGGACTCGGCTGATACTGCGCTGCCGATTCGGCTACCTTAATCTGTGTATAGCGGGCGATCCCCTCCTGCCAAAGTTGGAATGCGAGATATTTGTGGTCATCTGGAGAGAGTTGTGCGAAAACGCTCTTTCGTTGAGCGACATATTCCTCCCCCAATTTTGCGAATTTATCTCTGTTGGCTTCGTTGAGCGCATCGAGCAGTAGATCGCGAACTCCCATGAACGCCCGCGACACTTCCGGCTTGTCGTACGGGAAGGATAGTGCAGCATCCACATGCCGGTCTTGTGTCCGTGACTCAACCCGAGGTCTTCAACCGCCTGAAGGTATCCCGGCTGGGCATTTTGCAACTGAAGAAAGTGTTCATGCATGACGGTGATCAGCCAGGCCGTGCTCGTCTTGCTGCTCGTGCTTGCAGGTTCGCCGATAACGATCACCGACGGAGGTCCGAACGCAGGAAAGGTGGCCAGCAGATTCGTGGGGAACTGTCGCGGACGAATGTAGATGTCCTCAGTGATTTTATTGAAATCTTTTGGCGGCGCGGGGTGATGGATCAGGAACTCGGCTTTGTCGGTGACCAGTAACAACGGGGCCGGTATTTCGTTCCAACGCGGCCAGACTTTGTCCTGAACCTCGGTGGCCAACTGGTAGAACTCGCGGATGCGGACGGCGTCTGCTCTCGGCAGTTCCTGTGCGCTTGCTGAGGCTAAGAAGGCGAGAATTGGAACCAGGCCAACGCTTAGAAGTCGCATATGAAATTCGACGGGTTGGAGACACAATCGTGAGCGCAAGCGGTTGGCAATTCTGAGTTAGTCTTGAGACGACCCCAAATGTTCATTGATTCCCACTGCCATCTTGACGGGCCGCGCTTCGACGCGGATCGTGGGGAAGTCATTTTGCGCGCGCAGGACGCTGGTATAACCAACATTCTGGCGGTCGGGACGGGTGACGGCCCAGGGACGCTCGACTGTGCGGTCAAGATCGCCGAGCAGCACGAATTTGTTTATGCCACTGTCGGAATTCATCCGCATGAAGCCAAGCTCGCCACGGACGCCGATTTCGCGCAGCTTGAGCAGTTAGCGCGAAAACCAAAAGTCATTGCCTGGGGAGAGATTGGGCTCGATTACTACTACGATCATTCTCCGCGTGAGGTGCAGAAGGAAGTGTTCACCCGGCAGATGGAGACGGCGCGAGCGGCGAAGCTGCCGATCGTCATCCACTGCCGACCATCAGACAATAGCGACAATGCCTGGAACGACTGCCTGAATTTGATCGAGCAACACTGGAAGCCTTCGGGCCTGGGCGGAATTCTGCATTGTTTTACGGGTGCCTGGGAGCATGCTAAGCGTGCTCTCGATATGGGTTTCATGATTTCGTTTGCGGGGAACGTGACGTTTCCCAAAGCCCAGCAGATCCGGGACTCGACTTTGCAGGTACCGCTCGATCGGATGCTGATCGAGACCGATTCGCCATTTCTGGCACCTGTTCCTTACCGTGGCAAACGCAACGAGCCAGCGTTTGTGAAGGAAGTCGCGCGGCAGATCGGGGAATTGCGCGGTCTTCCAGCGGAAGACGTGGGAAATCAAACCTCGCAGAACTTCTATCGGTTCTTTTCGCTCCCGTCGAGTGTCCGTTAGATGAGAAAGAGAGCTTTTAACCGCAAAGGACGCCAAGGCCGCAAAGAAAAGGCAGTTCAGACGCGAGGCGCAGAACTAAAACCTGTTTACTGATAGCCAGAGATGGATTATTCACGGAACACCCGGAAGAGCTTTCTTTGCGCTCTTCGCGCCCTTTGCGGTTAAAAGCTTTGAAAGTCTGCGGACGAATCAAGCCCAACTACGTTAATCTAATACGTCATGCCAGAGAACACTTTCGATATCGTCAGCAAGATCGACCTCCAAGAGGTCTCGAACGCCATCCAGCAGGCGATGAAAGAAATTCACACTCGCTTCGATTTGAAGGACTCGAAATCGAGCATTGCTCTCGATGAAAAAGAGGGCATTGTTCTGCACTCTATTGACGACTACAAGCTGAAAGCGGTCAATGATATCTTGCAGCAGAAGTTGGTGAAGCGCGGCATTTCGCTGAAAGGTCTTACCTACGGCGCAATTGAACCGGCGGCCGGGGGCACCGTCAGGCAAAAGATCACCATGCAGCAGGGCATCCCAATAGAGAAGGCGCGCGACATCGTGAAACTGATCAAGAATTCCAAGAAAAAGGTCCAGGCTTCAATTCAGGGAGACCTGGTGCGGATTAGCGGAAAAGATCGCGACACGCTGCAAGAAATCATCGCTTTGTTGAAGCAGCAGGATTTCGGAATTGATATGCAGTTTACGAATTACCGGACAAACTGAATACGGGACAAACTAAAGCATTTGACCGCCGAGAACGCAGAGTTCGCAGAGAGAAACGAGCAATGATCGAATCTAAATCTTCTAGAATTTCGTGCACTTTTCTCGGCGGACTCGGCGTTCTCTGCGGTAAAAAGGTTTTGATTTGAGCACGACCACCGCCATTAACGGGACTGAAATTTTCGAGCTTCTTCGCGATGATCTCGCAGCCATCGAGCGCGAGTTCGGACGCGACACCGTCTCGAACGTTACGGCAATTACCGAGATCGGCGAATACCTTCGCGGCGGTGGCGGGAAACGAATTCGTCCCGCACTCCTACTGTTATCTTCGAAACTCTTCAACTACCAAGGTCGCGGCGCGGTCAAACTCGGGGCGGTGGTTGAGATTATCCATACCGCAACACTCGTCCACGACGACATTATTGACGAAGCCCGGACCCGACGCGGGCGTCCCGCCGCGAACACGCAGTGGGGAAACTCAAAGTGCGTGCTCGCTGGCGACTGGCTTTACATGCAGGCGTTCAAAGTCGCGGTACAGGAACGCAACTTCCGGATACTTGACGCGCTCATTGAACTTACGCAGCAGATGGTCGAAGGCGAGCTGCTGCAGATGGAAAAGCTCGGCAAGCTGATCTCTCTCGAAGAGCACTTCGACCTCATTTATCGGAAGACTGCGTGCTTATTTTCGGTATGCATGCGACTGGGAGCAGTCCTCGGCGGCGCAACACCTGAGCAAGAGGAGCAAGTTGCTCGATACGGCCGCGATCTGGGTATGGCTTTCCAGATCGTTGACGACGTTCTCGATCTCACCGCATCCGAGAGCGTCCTAGGGAAGCCGGTGGCGAGCGACCTTCGCGAAGGCAAAGTGACGATGGCGGTGATCCATGCTCTGGAACGCTGCAGCTCTGAAGAACGGAGCATGATTGGAACTGTGGTCGAGCAACGCGCATTTAACGGCGTCACTCATGCCGAGATCTTGAGGATTCTAGAGCGCTACGGATCGCTCGATTCTGCGTCGGCGCGTGCCAGTCAGTATTCTGAGTCGGCGCGCAAGGCGATCTGCACGTTCCCTGACTCGGAAATCAAGCGCGCACTCCTGTGGGCGCCGGAATTCGTGGTGGCGCGAGAAAAATAAAAGTTCCCTGGTCTTGTAACCTTTGTTGTACCCATACATCCAACTCCACACTTGATTCGTACTTACCAATAGGAGTCTAATTTCACGGGGCAATTTACTTTAAGGAGATTGCGCAATATGAAGAAGCTTTGGATCCTTGTAGTGGCTGTTTGCGTCGTCTGTAGCATGGCCGCAGTTGCACAGGACATGGGCAAGAGTTGCGACAGCGGCAAGGGCAAGATGGCAGCTTCGGCGCCGCTGAAGACGCTGAAGGGCACCGTAAAGCAGGACGGTGACAAAATCACATTCGTAAATGACGCCGACCAGAAGAGCTGGGACGTGATGAACCCTGAGACGCTGAAGGACCATGTTGGCCATCATGTGAGCGTCAGCGCTCACGTTTACGCCGATAAGGGCCAGATTCATGTGATGAGCGTAAAAATGGTGAAGGCGAAAGAAAAATCCATGTAGCTTTTAAGTCGCAAGCACCGGGCGGCTGCGGCCGCCCATTTTTCTTATACTGAGATGACATGAACAATCTTCTGGCGACTGTTTCGCACCACGGATATGTGGTCGTGTTTCTGGTGGTCTTTGCTGAGGCCGCAGGATTACCGGCCCCTGGGGCCCTTGCCCTCATAGCTGCAGGGGCGGCAGCGGCGGCACAAGTTCTCTCTGTGCCGGTCGTCCTCGGTACAGCAATTGTTGCAATGATGTTAGGCGACGTATTGCTCTTCATATTAGGCCGCTATACCGGATGGGCACTGTTGAGCTTTATCTGCGGGCTGTCGCTGAATCCCGAAACCTGCATTCTGCGCTCAGCGGAATCGTTCTACAAGCGTGGCCGGCTCACTCTCCTTTTCGCGAAATTTATTCCTGGCATTAACACCATGGCGCCGCCGCTGGCCGGCAGCATGAAGATGAAGCTTACGCAGTTTCTACGATTCGATTTTGCCGGAGGCTGCCTTTATATCTTCGCCTATGCGGGTGTCGGTTACTTATTTCGCGACTTGGTCGCGAAGATTACCAAAGGCGTGCAGAGCGCCAGTCATGTATTCGCGGAAGTGGTGATTGCGGCAATTGTTGTTTATGTGGCGTATCGCGTCGTGCAGTATCGTCGTTATCGGATGGTCGGGGTAGTGCCCAGGGTAGAGGTGGCAGAGCTGGCGCAGAGACTAGCGTCACAAGAGCAGAAAGACATCATCCTCGCGGACGTCCGCAGCCACGGCTACTACGACGCGGATACTGCGCGCATCGCGGGATCCATTCGCCTGGAGCCAAACAAACTGGCGGATGAATTGAAGCTTCTTCCGAAGGACAAAGATATTTATCTCTACTGTACTTGAGCGCGCGAAGCGACCAGCGCCCGGGTGGCGCTGCTACTGAGGCAACAAGGATTTCGCGCCTTTGTGATTGTTGGAGGACTGACCGCGTGGCGAAAGGCTGGCCAGCCGGTCGAACAGGTACCGGCAAGCGATCTGGTGAAGCTGCCGACGTTCAGTTGAAAGAAGCCATCAACCATCAGCATTCAGCACTCAGTCAAGCCTAACCCTATCCTGCTGTCATTCCGAAGACCTTTAGGTCTGAGAACCTGCTGTTCCAAGACGGCATCACAAAAAGCAGGTTTCTCACCGCTAAAGCGATTCGGAATGACAGCCCAAAGGTAAGCAGCTTGGCTGAATGCTGAGTCCTGAGCGCATGGCGTCTGGCAGTCTCGCTATACTCGACTGAATGTCGTCTTCTCGCGAAATCGAGATCAAGTTTCGGATTGCCAACCTCAATTCGCTCGTTGACCGCCTGCGTCATCTAGGTCTGGAGCAAGTCACACCGCGCACTCACGAGATGAATACGCTGTTCGATCTTCCCGGTCGCCCGCTGCGCGCCCGAGGTGATCTTCTCCGTCTGCGGAAGTACGGTGAATCGTGGGTGCTTACGCATAAAGCTAAAAGCAAAGAGAAAGATGGCCCGCACAAGACACGGATTGAAACTGAAACTCGCGTAGAAAACGGTGAAAAGATGGAAGCGATTCTACGGGCGTTACAGTTCAAGCCCAGTTTCCGCTACGAGAAATTCCGCGCAGAGTGGAAGGTCAACGAAGGCCACGTGGTGATTGATGAAACTCCAATCGGCAACTTCGCCGAGATCGAAGGTCCGCCGGAGTGGATTGATTCGATGGCACGCGATCTTAGCGTGAGTCCGAGAGACTACATCACCGAAACCTATGCCGGGCTCTTTTTTGCCTGGAAGAAGCAAACGGGAAATCCGGCGCAAGAAATGACATTTGAGGCGGTGGGCAAAGAGTGCACGGGCGAGGACGCCCGCGCCCCCAAATCATAGTTTTGGCTGCGTGTGTTTCAATCAACAGTGTGTCCCTTCTTTGACGAGCGTTTTCGGCTGGCTCGTCTGTAAACCGTCAAAAATCAACGAGCCGCAGGTTGGTGATGTTCGTGCCATTCCTCTCATCGCGGTCCCAAGGAGGGGAATATGGCAACGCTCAATATCAATGGCAGCAAGGGAAGTGGCAATCAGAGTTTCAAACAAATTGAAGGAGACACGTGGTCGAGTATCTATCTGCCGGCAATTTGTGCCTGCATTCTGATGTCGATCGTTCTGTTCCTGGCAGTGAGTTGTTCGAAGAAGTCCGACAATGCGACAAAAATTAGCGCCCCACCAGCAGGGGGTGTAGCGAGTCCCGGCCCAAGCACGATCGCGGCAGCCGTTCCGGAAACGCCGAAGAAAGCCGTCAAGAAGCATCGTCCCGCGAACGCGACATACGTAAGTGGAACGTACGGCGTTTCATTCAGCTATCCGGTCAAATACAGTTTGCAAGCGGGAGACAAGAAAACGGCAGCCCCACTGCAGCCGAATTTTCTGAAGCCAGGGGCCGTGCAGGTTGCGGCAGTGGATATGCCCGACGATTCGTATCCAGAGACGGATTTCTCTGGCGCATTGCTCAACGTGAGCGTTAACAGCAGCATGACCGCGGAGGAGTGCGGACAATTTGTGCCGAACTCAAAGGACGCCGAAGCTGCAAAGCCCACCACCGTGAAGCTGGGAACAAACCAGTTCGCCGAGGTCGAGCAGTTGGATGGAGAGACGAGTCGCCAGTCCGATCTGAAGTACTTCCACCTCTTCAAGAACCGAGCATGCTACGAATTCGCACTCGACGTAGAGACTTCGCGGAAGGGAGACGAAGATCTGGCGCAAGTTGATCGTGGGAGAGTCTTCCAGAAATTGGAAAAAATTCTTACGACGGCCAGGATCAAAGACGTTGCGGTGCCGGGAGTGGTGAATGCGGAAACGGCAGGGACCGTTCCAACAGCCGATTCGAACACTGAGAAAGCCGAAGTTGTAACACCAACAGAGCAGAAGTGAGTGGTTTGCGTCAGGGCGGGTGCCTTCACCCGCCCAGCCGCGCTTCGCGCGGGCAATTGGCGAGCGAACTCGCCCACCCTTCGACTCCGCTCAGGGCAGGCGCCCGAGGGCGTCCGGGCCTACGTGATTCGAAAAATTCACTTTCTTCTGGATCTCGCAACAGCTTCTCTGGCTTCCTTGTCGGCGGTCCGACGGCGCTCGGTTTCGCGCTTATCCCATAGCTGTTTGCCCTTGGCCAGCGCGAATTCAACTTTCACGCGTCCATTTTTGAAATACATCCGCGTCGGGATAAGCGTGAGGCCTTTCTGCTGAGTTTTGCCGATGAGCTTACGGATCTCTTCTTTATGCACCAGCAGCTTGCGAGTGCGGAGGGGTGCATGATTGTAAATGTTGCCGTGTTCGTATGCCCCAATATGGCAGTTGAGCAGCCAGAGTTCGTCGTCTTTGATCAGCCCATAGGCGTCCTTCAAGTTGACCTCTCCCGCTCGAATCGACTTGACCTCGGTACCCGTTAAGGCAATGCCGGCCTCAAATTTTTCCAGCAAGAAGTAGATATGTGAGGCGATCCTATTAACAGCGGCATCTCTCTGCCCGGCGGCGGTGGGGTCGCGGCGCGGGCTCTTTTCCGCATTCGGTTTGGTCTGATGGGTGGATTGCCGGGCCATGCAGATTAGAGTATCGCAGGCGAGGTTCAAAGTTCTTCGCGATCGAGCTTTCGAACTGTCGGCAGAGTTGCAGTGGGGCGTTTTGACTCATGAATCTATGGAACTCGCAATCCATGATCGGGAAACTTTAGTACCGGTACTAACGTGTAAACGCAAAGCTCACAGTAACTTCTGGGTGATTACCTGCGATGCTATAATCGCGGTTTCTCAACATCAAAAAGGCCCAAGGCTGGGACGGCCACGGGCTGCATTCTGCTCGTGAGGACTTCTTAATGAAACGCGCAATTTGCCCGGCGCTGACCCTCGCTCTTCTGCTCAACTTCAGTCTGTTTTCCTCCGCTGCCGACAGCGCGAAGTCGCTTTACAACAAGGGCAAAATTGCCGAAGCACGCCAGAGCTACGAGCAGGCCTATGACTTTTACAAGCAGGCCTACGATCAGAAGCCCCAGGATCTGTCATATCGCGCCTCGTATGAGCGGTTGCGTTTTCTGGCCGGTGCTTCGCATGTTCATCGTGGGCAACTGTTGAGAGAAGCCGGGCGGCTCGAAGAAGCTCTGGCGGAATTTCAGAAAGCGACGGACATTGATCCTGCGAGCGCCATTGCCAAGCAGGAACTGCAAGTAACTAAGCAGCTGATGGATGCCGCTGCTAAGGGCCCGGGCCCGCAAGCCTCAGTGCGCGAGCCCAGCATCCTGGAAAGAAGGCTGCAGCAGGCGAGCGGGCCAGTCGAACTGGCGGCGATCCCGAACGTTCCCATCAATTTTAAAGCAACGTTCGACAGCAAGACCGTTTACGAGACTATCTGCAAGCTGGCGGGCATCAATGTCCTCTTCGATCCTGATTACACGTCCCGGCAGATCAAAGTTGAGCTCAACAATGTCTCGCTTGAGGAGGCATTACAGATCGTGGCCCTGGAATCGAAGACTTTCTGGCGGCCGGTCACGCCGAACACAATCTTTGTCGCCGCCGACAATCCGGCGAAACGCAAAGATCTGGAACAAAGCGTTATCAAAACTTTTTACCTCGCGAATCTTTCTCAGCCGACCGAATTGCAAGACGTTGTAAATGCGCTGCGTCAGATTCTGGAAATTTCGCGCATTCAGCCCCTGCCATCTGAAGGCGCAATAGTTGTGCGCGGCACACCTGACCAAGTGGCGCTGGCGCAAAAACTGGTCAGCGATCTTGACCGCTCGAAGCCGGAGGTTGTGGTGGATGTCGCGGTGATGCAGATCAATCGTGACAAGAAGCGGACGTTGGGCATCAATCCCCCGCAGAACATGACGCTCACGCTGCAGCCGAACGTGACGAGTACCACTACAACCACCAATAATAACAATAACGGTACCACCAACCCGACGACTACCGGCACCACCACGCCCACGACTTCAACCGGCTCTATCAATCTGAATTCGTTGGCGAACCTTAATGCCACGGACTTTCAGGTCACGCTTGACTCGGCGACAATCACCGCGCTCTTTTCCGATAGCAACACCAAATTGATCCAAAACCCGCAAATCCGTGCCCTTGATGGTCAAAAGGCGTCGCTCAAAATCGGCGACAAAATTCCGGTTGCCACTGGTTCATTTCAGCCCGGCATAGGTGGGGTTGGCATCAACCCGCTGGTTAATACCCAATTTCAATACAACGATGTTGGCGTAAATATCGACGTCACGCCGAACGTCCACTCCAACGGGGACGTGACGCTTAAAGTCGCCATGGACATTTCGTCGGTGACAGGTCAAACCAATATCGGCGGCATCACACAACCAATCATTGGTCAGAAAAAGATCGAACACGTGGTCCGTCTGCGCGAGGGCGAAGCCAACCTGATGGGCGGAATGTTGGAGGATTTGCAAAGCAAGAGCCTGACCGGAATTCCGGGGCTGGCGCAGATTCCGATTTTGAAATATTTCTTTGGCCAAACCGCCACAGAGCACTCTCAAACCGAGACTGTCTTCGTGCTCATACCCCATATCGTCAGACGGCAAGTGCTGACGGCATTGAACGAGCAGGCAATCGACGTCGGCACCGCAAGCGCACTCGGCCTGCGGCGTATTAGCCAGGCGGCTCCAGCTGCCCCTGCCGCGAACCCGTCTTCAGGAGCAGGCTCGGTGGCCGTGCCACAACCTGCGCCGGTGAGCTCGACTCCGCCAGCTCCGCAGCTTATGCCACGGGGGGCTGCGGGAGCGAGCTTTGCATTCGACCCGCCGACGGTGACACAAGCCGTAGGTTCTACTTTTACGGTCAATGTGCTGCTTAACGGCGCGCAGAATGTGCACACGGTGCCGTTACAGCTTTCCTATGATCCTAAGCTCTTGCAAGTTGCCAATGTGTCGAATGGAACATTGCTTTCGCAGGACGGACAGATTGTGACTGTCAGCCATCGCGAGGACGACGGCACCCTGCAGGTGACAGCGACGCGCCCACCTGGGGCATCGGGAATTTCCGGCCAGGGGCCAGTCGTGACGCTGACGTTCCAGGCTAAAGCCGCGGGGCAGGCCTCCCTCACCATAGCCAAGGGCGGGGCGAAGGATCCGGCGATGCAGGCGCTACCTGTGAATGGGGCCACCGCAACGGTTACAATTCAGTAAGAGAGCTTTTGGCCTTAGCTTCTAGCTTTTGGCGGAAAATCCAAACCGTTACAGCGGCTGTCCCCTTTACTGGCGCGATACCCAATCTGGACTGGCTAAAAGCTAGACGCTGAGAGCCGACAACTGACAGCTGAGATCGAATTCCCATGCAATATCTGGCATCCAAACCGTTCCCTGTAGGGATGATCCCGAAAGGCAAAACCCAGCGTGGCTTCACACTAATCGAACTGATTGCCGCCACGACGATCCTGGTGACCTTGACACTTCTAGCGATTCCGGTTGCGACAGTGAGCATCAAGCGGGAAAAAGAGCGCGAATTACGTTACGACCTCTGGCAGATGCGAGATGGAATCGACCGTTACAAAGATACTTGCGACCGAGCCGCATTCCGAAGCAAGGCTGGCAGCGAATGTTATCCGCCAGACCTGGATACACTAGTCAATGGGGAAGACGTAAACGGCAAGAAGTTGAAGTTCCTGCGCCGGATTCCGATAGACCCGATGACACACACTACCGATTGGGGGATCCGTTCCTGGCAGGATGACCCCAATTCCGATTCATGGAGTGGCGATGACGTTTTCGACGTCTATTCCAAGTCGCAACGCACAGCGCTCGATGGAACGAAATATAAGGACTGGTAAATGAAGGTGCGCTCCAAGAAAAACCGCAATGAAGGATTCACGTTGCTGGAACTGATCATTGTGATGAGCATCATGGCGATTCTGGTTTCGATTGCGGTGCCGAATTTTTCAGCCGCAATCCGGCAAGGCCGGGAAGCGGTGCTGCGCGAAAATTTGTTCACACTTCGCAAGGTCATCTCGGAGTACGAAGTGGACAAGCAAAAGCATCCGCAATCGCTCGATGACCTGAAACCGCAATACTTCCGGGACGTACCAATCGACCCGATGACGCGCCACGCCGACTGGACACAGGATCAATGCGAGCAGGATGAGATCGCATCACCCGACGAGCAGGATCAGGGCGGCATCTGCGACGTTCACAGCTCCTCCGCTCAGGTCGGCACTGACGGAATCGCATACAACCAGTATTAGGCGGGTACGCAGCACGGGCCTTCTCGTTTGAATCTCGTACATCGTTAGCACTACCATCAACACATGCCCGTTGAAACCGAAATTCCTGCTTACGCTCCGGTTCGCGCGCCTCGTGGCAACGCGCTTTCCTGCAAAGGATGGCAGCAGGAAGCCGCCATGCGCATGCTGATGAACAATCTCGACGAAGAGGTTGGTGAGCGCCCGCGCGATCTGGTGGTCTATGGTGGCACGGGGAAAGCCGCACGCAATTGGGATTGCTATCGCGCGATTGTGCGATCGCTGAAAGAGCTCAAAAATGACGAGACGCTGCTGGTCCAGTCCGGCAAGCCGGTCGGGGTCTTCAAAACGCATGAATATTCGCCTCGCGTACTGATTGCGAACTCAAACCTGGTCGGTCACTGGTCGAGCTGGGAAAAATTCAACGAACTCGAGCGCACCGGCCTGATGATGTACGGCCAGATGACCGCCGGCTCCTGGATTTACATCGGCTCGCAGGGAATTGTGCAGGGCACGTTTGAAACTTTTGCGTCAGCTGGAGAAAAGCACTTCAGTGGAGATCTCGCTGGCAAGCTAATCGTCAGTGGAGGAATGGGCGGCATGGGTGGGGCACAGCCGCTCGCGGCAACGATGAATGGCGCGGCGTTTCTAGGAATTGATGTTGATCCCGAGCGCATTAAGAAACGCCTGAAGACCGGATACTGCGACTTCATGGTGAATACGTCGGATGAAGCGTTGCGCATCCTCAAAAACGCAGTTCGAAAAAAAGAAAATGTCTCGGTCGGGCTGGTAGGGAACTGCGCCGATATTATTCCTGAGTTGGCCGAGCGCGGTGTGGTGCCAGATATTCTTACCGATCAAACATCCGCGCACGATCCGCTGAACGGATATGTTCCGAATGGAATGTCGCTTTCCGATGCGATCGAGTTGCGAAGCCGAGATCCGAAGGCGTACGAACAAAAATCGTTAGACGCAATCGCGCGCCATGTCGAAGGCATGCTGCGCCTACAGAAGATGGGCTCGGTCACGTTCGATTACGGCAATAATATTCGAACATTTGCCTTCAACCGCGGAGTCAAGAACGCGTACGACTTTCCCGGATTCGTGCCAGCTTACATCCGTCCGCTATTTTGTGAGGGCCGCGGTCCGTTCCGCTGGGTAGCGCTTTCGGGCGAGCCTTCTGATATTCATGTCACCGACGATCTCGTTCTCGAACTTTTCCCCGATAATCGCATTTTGAGGCGTTGGATTGAGCTGGCACGCAAACGAATCAAGTTCCAGGGCCTGCCGGCCCGTATTTGTTGGCTCGGATATGGAGAGCGCGCGCAGTTTGGGTTGGCGATGAATGATCTGGTGAAAAAAGGAAAATTGAAAGCTCCAATCGTGATGGGTCGCGATCATCTTGACTGCGGCTCGGTTGCGTCTCCATTCCGCGAAACCGAAAGCATGAAAGACGGCAGCGATGCGATCGCCGACTGGCCTTTGCTGAACGCACTGCTCAATACGGCAGCTGGTGCCTCGTGGGTTTCAATCCACAACGGCGGTGGCGTGGGAATCGGCTACTCCCTGCACGCCGGACAAGTGACCGTCGCCGATGGGACCGAAGATATGGCGAAGCGAATCGAGCGTGTGCTCACGACGGATCCCGGGATGGGAATTGTTCGACACGCGGATGCTGGCTACGAAGAGGCAAGGAAGTTTGCGCAGGAAAATGGTGTGAAGGTTCCGATGGGCTGAGCATCCTTCCGATTTCTGAAATCCTGATATTATTCATCGGCGGCGGAACACTCCAAGCCGGTTTGATCGAACTGTCGGCTCGGTTGGGCCTCTCTGGGGTTACCCCAGGGGAACGTGAAGAACTGACATTCCAGCACTAGAGCTCTGCTGCGCATTGCGCAGGTCTGCTCATGCAAGGTGAGACTCGTTGGAGTGTTCCACCGTTTTCGGATCATGCCGTTTTCGTCGCTGCTTCGCGTCCTAGCTGTTTCTTTCGTTGCAGGCGAAACTACCACGGAAAAAATCATTGCGCAGCTCAGCTCCACTTTAGGCCGACGTTGGCGCTAGTTTGGCCCACTAGCGCAGCGCTATGTGAAGTTTGTTTCAGCAAGAACGCGACCCCGGCGGCGCGAAGTAGTTGAGTTTCTTCGTCGTGATCCAGGATTCAGACGCGCTTGGTCGAAGCACGCTCACGAAATCTCCGTAGACCAGTGGGTGACCGGTCCTGGGCATATGCAACCTGTCAGGGCCGCAGCGGGTTGGGATCTTCCTGCGATCGAATCCATCGAAGAGTTGGCCGCGTGGTTCGGACTCACACCGAGTGAACTCTCGTGGTTCGCAGACCTTAAGGGACTTGGGTATAGGCAGAACTCTGAGAAGCTGCATCATTATCTTTACCGTATTCTGCCAAAACCGAGCGGTGAGATCAGGCTGATCGAGGCGCCAAAGTC
>Ga0209056_10000488_pt1 | contig 43622 bp, 49 predicted proteins | sample GraSoiAngelo_114_FD_185876 | JGI IMG/M metagenome (GOLD analysis project Ga0209056, IMG submission 185876) | Grasslands soil microbial communities from the Angelo Coastal Reserve, California, USA - 14_0903_13_40cm (SPAdes) (version 2) | ecosystem: Environmental > Terrestrial > Soil > Grasslands...
GGCGCACTTTCGGCACATCACGCGCCTTGCGCCTGCGGCCCTGGCTCGCGCAGCTTAAGCCCCGTACGGTAGGCTGCGTTAAGGGAGATCGAGCCGAATGAAGACACCATTTTTGGTGGTCATCGCCACGGCAGCCTGCACCGCCGCCACGGTCCATCAGGCGACCCTCTCACCCGCGGCTCAGGCTAAGGCCGCCAGCAGTCACCCTCCCTATACCGCGGCGGACGTGCACTTCGTGGCGGGGATGATCGGCCACCACGCGCAGGCCATCCAAATGGCCGGGTGGGCGCCCTCGCATGGGGGGAGTGCGGCGGTGCGCACCCTGTGCGAGCGCATCGTGGTCGCCCAAAACGACGAGATTGCGTTCGCACAGCGCTGGTTGCGCGAGCACAACGAGTTCGTGCCACCCGCCGACCCGCGCGGTCACGTGATGCCCGGCATGGATCACCCGATGCTCATGCCCGGCATGCTGACCCCCGACCAGATGGCCCAGTTGGACGCCGCGCGCGGCCGGGAGTTCGACCGCCTGTTCCTCACGTTCATGATTCAGCACCACCAGGGCGCGATCACGATGGTCGCACAGCTGCTCGCCGCCCCGGGCGCCGCGCAGGACGGCCCGATCTTCCGGTTCGCCGCCGACGTGAACGCCGACCAGACCACCGAAATTGACCGCATGACGCGCATGCTCGACGACCTCAACCGGAGCGCTCAGTGAAATCCCAATCCCTGTTCGCCTTGTTCGCCATCGTGGCGCTGTCCGCCGCGGCGTGCGCCACGTCGAAGGTCAATATGTCCATGACGGCCCCGAGCCCCGACCCGCGGGTCGGGCTCCGCGCCGGCTGGATGAACGCCGCCCAGGCCGCCTGGAACATCCGCCTGGTCTCGACCACGCCGCCCTCCCCGGACTTCATCAACCGGAGCACCCCGGGCGACTTCCAGTTCATCAACTCCGACCTGTCGTTCAGCGGACCATACGTCTTTCAGGGCAACTTCTCCGGAGTTCAGGTCTGGGACATGTCCAATCCCCGGAGTCCCCGGCTCCACAAGGCCTTCGTCTGCCCGGGGTCGCAGAGTGACGTCTCCGTCTACCGCAACCTCCTGTTCGTGTCCGGTGAGGCCCTCAACGGGCGTACCGATTGCGGCACGCAGGGCGTCACCGATACCGTGAGCCACGACCGGCTCCGCGGGATCCGGATCTTCGACATCACGGACGTCGCGAATCCCCGCCACATCACCGACGTGCAAACCTGCCGCGGCTCGCACACGCACACCGTGGTGACGTCTCCGACCGACGCGGACAACGTATACATCTACGTTTCCGGCTCGGCCCCGGTCAGGTCGCCCAACGAGCTAGCGGGGTGTTCGGCGGCGCCGCCGGATTCGAATCCCAACAGCGCGTTGTTCCGGATCGAAGTGATCCAGGTTCCGCTGGCGCACCCGGAGCAGGCGCGCATCGTGAACTCGCCGCGGATCTTCAATGACTTGACGCAGGCGCCCTCACACGGTGAGACGCCGGAGGATGTTGCCGCGGCGGCGAAAGCCGCCGCGGAGGCGCGGGCCACGGGCGGGTTCACCGCAACGCGCAACGGTGTGGAAATCGTCCTGGGGCCGAGGTTCGTCACGTTTCGGCTCGACAGCATCGTCAAGGCGCGCGGAGGGACCGGTGCACCGACGGCCGCAGACAGCGCGGTGCTGCGGACCAATGCCCAGGTCATCTTCGATCGGAGCGTCAACCCTCCCCTGCGTGGCAACGGGCCGCCTCCGGGGCCGACCCAGTGCCACGACATCACCGTCTATCCGGCCATCGGCCTCGCCGGCGGCGCCTGCGGCGGCTACGGTCTCCTGCTCGACATCCGCGACGTCGCCAATCCGAAGCGGATCGGCGCCGTGGCCGACTCGAACTTCTCGTTCTGGCATTCGGCGACGTTCAACAACGACGGCACCAAGGTCCTGTTCACCGATGAGTGGGGTGGCGGCCTGCAGCCGCGCTGCCGCGTGACGGACAAGCCCGAGTGGGGCGCGGACGCGATCTTCACCCTCGCGGGCGCCACGATGACGTTCAAGAGCTACTACAAGCTGCCGGCCCCGCAGACGCCGAATGAGAACTGCGTGGCTCACAACGGCACGCTGATCCCGATCCCCGGCCGCGACATCATGGCCCAGGGGTGGTATCAGGGCGGCATCTCGGTGTTCGACTGGACCGATCCGGCGCACCCGCGGGAGATCGCCTATTTCGACCGCGGCCCGATGGACTCGACCAAGCTCGTGGGCGCCGGGTCGTGGTCCGCCTACTGGTACAACGGCTACATCGTGAGCTCCGAAATCGCGCGCGGGCTCGACATCTTCGAGCTCCAACCCAGCGGGTTCCTTTCCCAGAATGAGATCGACGCCGCCAAGCTGGTGCATTTCGACTACTTGAACGCCCAGGATCAGCAGCAGCTGGTCTGGCCCGCGAGCTTCGTGGTGGCCCGGGCGTACCTGGACCAGCTGGCACGCTCGAACGGCTTGGCGCCGGAGAAGCTGTCTGCCGCGCGGAGCGCCCTCGCCCGCGCCGAGAAGCTCTCGGGACAAGGGCGCCGTGACGCGCTCACTCAACTGGCGACGCAGCTGAACAGTGATTTGCGGGGCGCACCCCAGCTCGTCGTGGACGGTCAGGAGCAGGGGCGTGCCGCCGATCAGTCGAAAGTGCGCACGCTCATCGGAGCGGTTACGGATCTGGCTGACGCCGCGCGCTGAAGGGCCTCGGTGGGGCGATGAGTGTGATGGGAAGCGTCACCGTCCTTGTCATGCTCCTGTCCGCGCCTGGCTCTGTGACGGGACAGCCGGCGTGCGGGCAGGGGCGTGCGTGGATGTTTGGTCCCTTTGACAAACCAAGAGAGGTGAACCCGGCGATCACGCCCAGTCCCGCGTCCACGTTCCTCTCTGCCATGACCGACACCGTCGTTCGGTGGGAGGAGCATGCCACCTTTAATCCCGCGGCCATCGTGAAGGACGGGAAGGTGTATCTGCTGTATCGCGCCGAAGACGCGAGCGGAGACAACACGATCGGCCACCATACGTCGCGTATCGGGCTGGCGGAGAGCACGGATGGACTGCGCTTCACGCGCAGAAGCGCGCCGGTGCTGTACCCTGACCAGGACGCGCAGGCGCGGTACGAGTGGCCCGGGGGGGTCGAGGATCCGCGCGTCGTCGAGGCGGAGGACGGTTCGTATGTGCTCACGTACACGCAGTGGAATCGCGACGTCCCCCGCCTCGCTGTCGCGACGTCCCGGGACCTCGTCCACTGGACGAAGCACGGTCCGGCCTTCGGGAAGGCGTACGGGGGCAAATACCTGAACCTCGAATCGAAGTCCGGCGCGATCCTCGCTCGCGTCGAGGGAACGCGCGTCGTCGCGACCAAGGTGGGCGGGACGTACTGGATGTACTTCAACGTTCCCGACATTCTCATCGCAACCTCCGACAACCTCATCGCCTGGACGCCGCTGGAGGACATGCACGGCAACCTCCTGAAGGTCCTATCCCCCCGGCCGGGGCATTTCGACTCCTGGCTGGTCGAGGCGGGGCCGCCCGCTCTCCTGACGGAGCACGGCATCGTCGTGATGTACAACGCGGGAAACAGCGAGACGGTCGGCGACCCGACTCTTCCGGCGCGGATCTATACGGGTGGACAGGCGCTGTACGATCGGCGCAATCCGCTCAAGCTGGTGGCCCGCTCGGATGCGCCATTCATCCAGCCCACGGAAGACTACGAGCGGACCGGACAGTACCCGGAGGGCACGACGTTCGTGGAGGGGCTGGTCCCGTTTGACGGACGCTGGTATCTGTACTACGGGACGGCGGACTCGCGCGTGGGCGTGGCCGTCTGGGATCCGAAGCGCACGACAAATGGAGGACGGCCTCGATGAGCCTCGTGAGGATGGCCCCGCCGCTCGAGCAGGACGTCGACCTCACCAAGACCTACGATGCGGTGATCGTCGGCTCCGGCGCTGCCGGCGGCATGGCCGCCCACGTCCTGACTACGCACGGCCTAAAGGTGCTGATGCTCGAGGCCGGCAAGAAGCTTCCCATCGAGCAGGAGCTGCGCTCGATGCAGTGGCCGTACGATCACCCGCGCCGGGGCGACGCGCCGCCGGGATCGCACCACCTCTCGTTCAACGAGTACACCATCCGCACGCCGCCGTACGCCAAGGGCGCGGCGTTCAAGCACGTGTACTCGTACGTCGGGGGATGGTCGGGGTCGGACTACGTCAAGAACATCCTGGTGGACGAGAAGGATCACCCCTACACCGGAACCACCTACGCCTGGGTGCGGGCGCGCTGTCTGGGAGGTAAGACCAACATCTGGGGCCGCCTGGCCCTCCGCCTCTCCGACTACGACTTCAAGGCCAAGTCGCACGACGGGTACGGCGAAGACTGGCCCATCTCCTACGCGGACCTGGAGCCGTATTACGACAAGGTCGACCTCTACCTCGGCATCTCCGGCGTGAAGGAGAACCTGCCGCACCTGCCGGACAGCCAGTTCCAGCGTCCCTCGAAGCTCAACCTCGGCGAGGTGAAGCTGCGCGAGAGCTTGAAGAAAGCGGGACAGGTGCTGACGCCGTATCGCGCCGGCGTCACCACCGACGGCTTGAAGCACAACAAGTACCGGAGCAAGTGCTACGGCCGGGGCGCCTGCGATCGACGGCCGGGTGGGTGCGACATCCACGCCGTGTTCGATTCGCCCACCGGGCTCATCTATCCGGCGATGGACACCGGGAACCTGACGATCCGGCCCAACTCGATCGCGCACGAGGTGCTGGTCGACAAGAACACCGGCCGAGCGCGGGGGGTCGCCTTCCTCGACAGCGCGACGCGCAAGAGCTACGAAGCCAAGGCGAAGGTCGTGATCCTGGCTGCGTCCACGCTCGAATCCGCCCGTCTCCTCCTGTTGTCGCGCTCCCCGCAGCATCCGAACGGTCTCGGCAACTCGAGCGGGCATGTCGGTCACAACTTCTGCGAGCACGTGATGGGACCGGGTGTCACCGGTCTGATCAAGGAGCTCGTGGGCAAGCCACACACGCTCGATGACGGCCGCCCGGGCGGGTTCTACATCCCGCGCTTCCGGAATCTGAAAGACCGCCAGCCCGGCTTCATCCGAGGCTACGGCTACGAGGGGAACAGCGGCCATTCCATGTTCCCGGCGCACGTCTTCGATACGCCAGGTTTCGGCGGCCAGTTCAAGAAGACCGTGCGTGATCACGCCGCGGCCTTTATCAGCATGGGGGCCTTCGGCGAGGTCCTGCCTCGCTACGAGAGCTTCGTCGACCTGGATCCCGAAACGAAAGACGCTTGGGGAATCCCGGTGCTGCGCTTCCACTACCAGTTCTCGGACAACGAGCGCAAGATGGCGGAGGACATGGTTGCGACCGGGCGCGAGATGCTCGAGGCTGCGGGGATCGAGGTGGTGGGCGTCGATCGCGAGGTCCTGACTCCGGGATGGTCCATCCACGAGCTGGGCACCGCGCGGATGGGCGTCGATCCCAAGACGTCGGTGCTGAACCAGTTTCAGCAGTCGCACGACGTCCGGAACTTGTTTGTCGTGGACGGCTCGAGCCACGTCAGCGCGTCGTGTCAGAATCCCACGTGGACCATCATGGCGCTGGCGTGGCGCTCTTGTGACCATCTGGCGGAGGAATTCAGGAAGGGGAACCTATGACGGACGCGCCCAAACACTTGGAGTCACTCTCGCGCCGCGAGATGATCGCAGCCACCGCGGCGGCGCTGGTCACTCCATTGCTGCAGGCCGGGGCGGTCACGACGCAGCCCGCGGTGGGCGTCCCGGGCAAGTTCCTGACGGCGGTGGAGTACGCGCTGCTGGATGAGCTCACCGAGCTGATCATCCCCGCCGACGAGCATTCACCAGGGGCGCGCGCCGCCGGCGTGGCCGGCTACATCGACGGCCGTCTGGCGGAATCGCTCGAGCCCGACTGGCAGGCGCAATGGCGCTCCGGGCTGCAGGCGGTGGAGGGACTCTCCCGTGAGCTCAACGGGAAGCCGTTCCTCGAGGCCACGCCGGACCAACGGGTCGCGGTCCTCATCCGCATGGCGGCCGGCGAGCAAGACCCGAAGACGGCGCCGGAGCGTTTCTTCCGGGAGCTCAAGGGGTGGACCGCGCGCGGCTACTATACCTCCAAGATCGGTATCCACCTCGACCAGGAATACAAGGGAAACGTGTACCAGCGCGGGGAATTCGCCGGGTACGATGCGAAGTGAATCGCGGCCCCAAGCGCCATGACCCGGAGCACCGATGATCGGTCTCGCGGCTGATGAGCATGAGCCAGGGTGCCGGGACGCGTCGAGGCCTTCAGTGACGGGGTGTTTGCGATCGCGATCACACTGCTCATCCTCGAGATCCGCGTCCCGCACGCCGCCGCAGACCAGAGTCTCTGGGGGGTCTGGTGGCTCTCTGGCCGTCCTACGTTGCGTTTGCTCTCCGTTTCCTCGTCATCCTCATCATACTGTGGGACGTTCGTGATCAACGGCATCGCCTGGAACCTGCTGTTCACCCCGATGGTGCGGGGCCGTCTGCTGCGCCCGGAGATCGGCGGCGAGACCATCGCCCACATCCGACGCGCGTACGTGTTCGGCCCCGTCGTGTACGCCGTCTCCACCGTCGTGGCCCTGTTCCCGCCCGTGCTCGGCCTGGTTCTGAACGCCTCGCTATGGCTCGTGTGGATCCGGTTGTGTTACCACACGACTCGCGAGGCCGCGCTCTAGGAAAGAGTTGCGACGTCGCGGCTTCGGCCGCAGCTTGAGACCCGGACTACTCCGTCCAGTTCCAAGACGCCTAAGGAGGATGAGATGCGTACACGTTTCCTCGTGCTCGGACTGACGCTCCTGGGCGCGCAGGTGCTCGCGGCACAGACCAAGCTGTCTGGTGCCGGAACCTGCGCCAAGCCCGACGTCACCCACACGATCCCCATCGGAGATCGCCCCAATCATGCTTTCACGATCAGCAAAACCACATGCCGATGGACCAAGCCGTTTGCGATCGCGGGGCTGCGGTCCAAGGGGGGCACGGGTGTGCAATCCGACGAGCTGAGCGACACCACCTCGCAGTTCCACGGCTACTTCCTGGACACGATGTCCGACGGCAACGAGGCTCACTATCGCTACGTGGGGACGACAGCGTTGAAGGGCGGAGCGCCTCAGAGCGCAACGTGGAACTGGCTGTTCGTGGGTGGTACGGGGAAGCTACAGGGCCTCCGAGGAAGCGGGTCGTGCAGGGGAACGTGGATTGCCGGTGGCGTCAGCGCCTGGGAGTGCAGCGGCTCCTATCAGCTTCCGAAGTAACCGTCAGCAACGGGCCATGCCCTAGAACTCCAGCGTCTTCAGAAACGCGTAGTTCCGGCGCGCGCTGTCGAGGGGATGCTCGACGCCCTCCTGCTCGACGTAGCAAGGCTTGTGATCGATGTCGGGAATGCCCGCCAGCAGGCGCCGGAAATCGAGCGTTCCGGTGCCGAGCTCAGTGTCTCGCGAGCGGTCCTTCACGACGTCCTTCAGATGGAAGCTCCAGTAGCGGTCGCGGTACCGCTCGAGATAGGCGAACGGATCGCCGCCCCCCATGACCATGTTGCCGACGTCGAGCTGGTGGCGGACCACGCTCGGGTCCGTTCTCTCCACGAACAGATCGTACGGCACGGTGCCGTCGATCGGCGTCATGTGATCGGCTTCGTTGTGGAAGGCGAGCCAGATGCCGGCGCGCCGCGCCGCCGCACCGGCGGCGTTGAAGCGGTCGGCCCATTCCCGCCAATCGTCGAGCGAGCGGGCCGTGTCCGGCGTGAAGCTCGGCACGATGAGGTATTCGTGACCGAGCCGCTGGGCGATGGCGAGGCTTCGCTCCCACCCGACAAGCACGACGGTGGGCGAGACGTGCGCCGAGGGCGCGCGCAGTCCTTCGCGATCGAGGGCCGCCCGGACTTGCTCGGTGGTGCGGCCGAAATTACCAAAAGACCAGAGCAGCTCGACATCCGTGTACCCCATGGCGCGCACGGCGGCGAGGGTGCGCTCGGGGTCCCTGCCCATCGCGTCCCGGACCGAATAGAGCTCGAGCCCGATACGGTTGAGGCGGCGAGGGGAGCGCACGACGCGGGACGCCCACGGTCCGGTCGCGAGCGAGGCGCCGAGGGCGTGGACGAACGCTCGCCGGTGCACGCCTCAAAGTGAGATGCACGCGGCGCCTTGGCAAGACGTGCAGTCAGGGCTCGTCGAGTGCGAAGGCGACGTAGGTCGCGGGTGCCTGGGCTCTCGACTTGCCGCTGCTCGTGGCGATCACGACGAATTGCCGGCCATCGACTTCGTAGGTCGCCGGCGTGGCGTTCCCGGCCGCCGGGAGCGTCGTCTCCCACAGCAGTGCCCCCGTGGACTTGTCGAACGCCCGGAACTTGCCGTCGCCCGGCGGCGTCGGGAGGCTCTCCGCCGTCCGGCTGCCGATGATGAGCAGGTTCTTATAGACGATCCCGGGTGTCCCGAGCGATACCATCAGCTTCTCGCCGGGCCGGAGGCCGTCCCGCATGTCGACACGGCCGCCGTCGCCGAATGCCGCGATGGGGCGTCCCGTCGTGGCGTCCAACGCATAGAGGAACTGCTGCACCGCGACGAAGATCCGCTGGTCTTGGCCGTCGCCCCAGTGGACGACACCGCGTGTGCGACCACCCCCGCCGCGCACCTTGCGCCCGTTGTACGGGTCGAAGCGCCACAACAGCTCGCCGGTGGCGGCGTTGAGGGCCACGGTGTTGAGGCTCACCGTCGTAGCGTACAAGACCCCCTTCACCACGATGGGATTGACCTCCAGCTCGGAACTCTGGATCCCGTCGCTGGCGTCGAACGTCCACGCCACCTTGAGACGCTTGACGTTCTGGCGCTTGATCTGCTGGAGGGACGAGTACCTCATGCTCTCGGGTCCCCCACCGTACACCGGCCACTCCACGGGCGTCGGGGATTGTGCCGGCAGCGTCGCTGCGGCGAAGAGGAGGAGGGAGTACTCGACTCGCATGGCGGGCCCTTTCTAGCCGGTGTTGCGGAGCCCCTGCGCGATGCCGTTCAGCGTGGAGGCCAAGCCGGCGGTGACCGACGCCGGCGTTGGGTCGCCAGAGGCCCCGGACGTGCCGGGGGCAGCGGCACGCTTGCGCTGCAACAAGGTCACCTGGAGCAGCGACAGCGGATCCACGTAGGGGTTCCGGAGCCCGATCGCCGTCTGGAGCATGGGATTGTCGCGCATCAGGTAATCGCTCTCTCGGATGCGAAGCAGCGCGGCGATCGTGCGGCGGAACTCGTCTTCCAAGTGGTCGAAGAGCGCGAGGTCACCGCCTAGCTCTCGCACGTACATCCGGGCGATGGCGAGGTCCGCCTTGGCGCACACCATCTCTACCTTGGCGAGGAGGTCGTCGAAGAACGGCCAGGCCTCAGCCATGCGACGCAACAGCGCGAGCCCACCGGGCTCGCTGCCGACGGCCTCGAGCGCGGTGCCCACCCCCAACCATCCCGGGAGCATGAGTCGCGTCTGGGTCCACCCGAACACCCAGGGAATCGCCCGCATCCCCTCCATCGTTTCTTCACCCGGTGCGCGGTAGGCCGGCCGCGACCCGAAGCGCACGTCGGCGAGCTCCCGGACGGGAGTCGTGTCGAGGAAGAGCCTGAACAAATCCCCACTGCCGTAGACCAGCGTGCGGTAGGGAGGCAACGCCTCCGCCGCCAGGCGATCCATGACTTCCCGGAACCGCGCTTCCTCGCCGGGCTCGAGGCCGTTGCGCCAGTCCTCAAACCGATGCAACAAGACGCCGCTGAGCATCAGCTCGAGGCTGCGCTCGGCAACGGACAGGAGGCCGAAGTTCTGGGAGACGATCTCACCCTGCTCGGTGATCTTGATTCCCCCTTGCACGGTGCCCGGGGGAAGCGCGGTGAGCGCCCGCGCCACCGGTGAGCCCCCGCCCCGTCCCACGGTGCCACCGCGGCCGTGGAACAGCGTCCACCGAACCCCGGCGTCGGCACAGGCCCGCGCGACGTCCTCCTGCACGCGGTAGAGGGCCCACGCCGAGGGGAGGAGTCCCGCGTCTTTGGCGGAGTCGGAGTAGCCCAGCATCACCTCTTGGTGCCGCCCGCGGGCGCCGAGGTGCCGCTGCCACATCGGGTCGCCGAGCAGCGACCGCACGACCAGCGGCGCCTGCTCGAGATCTTCCAGGGTCTCGAACAGCGGCACGATGTCGAGGCGGGAGAGCGCGGGCTCGCGTGACAGATCCACGAGCCCTCCTTCACGGGCCAGCAGCAGCACGCGCAGCAGGTCCTCGGCGGACCGCGTGCGCGAGACAATGTAGGTCGAGGCCGCGGCCACGCCGATCTCGTCCTGGATCGCTCGCATGACCCGGAACACCTGCAGCGTCCCATCGGTCGGCGCCGCGAGGGCGGCGTGCGGCGTGTGCAGTGGACGCCGACCTGCCAGCTCCCGCCGGATCGCCGCGCCGTCCAGACGCCCGAGTCCGACGCTCGCCGCGAGGTCGTCGAGCGCCCGGGTGTGGACGGCAGCGTCCTCCCGCACATCCAGGCGGTACCCGTGGAAGCCGTGGGCGCGTACCTGGGCCAGGAGCGGCTCCACCAGGGCACGCCTTGCGTGCGCCGCACCTGCGGCATCCAGGCTGTCTGCAACCAGCCTCAGGTCGCGCTCCAGCTCCCCGGGAGAGGCGTACCCCGGGGGATCGGCCTCGACCCGGGCCCGCATGAAGCTCACCTTGAGACGCAGCGGCTCGTCGGCGTTGCGGCGGCGATTCTCCTCCCACACACCCGGCAGCTCCTGGCGGTCCCGCTCGAGCGAGGCGCGCAGCTCGGGGGAGACCGCTGCGAGCCGCTCGGAAACAGAGAGCCGCGCCGTGAGGTCCGCCAGCGCCCGCGCGTAATGGCCGAGCACCGCGCGGCGGGCGCTGCGCGCGGCAGCGAGCGTGATCTCCGCGGTGACGAACGGGTTGCCGTCCCGGTCGCCCCCGACCCAGCTCCCCATGGTAAGCGGGGTCACCGCGGCGAGCCCGCTGCCGAACTCGTCCTCGAATGCCTGGACGAGGCGCTCGCGCACCCGCGACGCGGCGTCGAGGAGGCGGTCCTCCAGATACCAGAGGGCATTCGACACTTCGTCCATGACCGTCGGGCGGTCGCGCCGCACCTCCTCGGTGAGCCAGAGGAGCTCCACCTCGCCCTCGAGACGCCCCTCGATGGCGCGGCGCTGGGGCTCCGGCGCGCCGTCCCGCGCCAGGAGACCCTCCGCCAGACGCGCCTGGAGGTCGAGAATCGTGCGTCGGGCGGACTCGGTGGGATGCGCGGTGAGGACCGGTCGGACGTCGAGCGTCAGCAAGGCGTGCGTGACCTCCTCGGCTCCCCGGCCGGCCTCACGCAGGCGTCGCAGCGACCAGCGCACCGATCCGCGCTGCGCGGCGGCCAGGTCGTCCTGGCGCGACCGTCGGACCCGATGAGCCTGTTCCGCGGCGTTGATAAGAATGAAAAACACCGTAAAGGCACGTGCCGTGAGACGCGCCGTCTCCGGTGGTAGGGATCGGGTCCGCGCGAGCAGTGTGTCCAGGTCCGGCGCGCCCGGGACGCCGAGCCGTCGGGCGCGGCAGGCCCGGCGCAACTCCTCGACCGCCCGGAATGTGTCTTCACCTGCCAGGCGGCCGACGACACGGCCCAGCGTTGCGGCAAGCCAACGCACGTCCTGGCGGAGCTGCGCGTCCTGCGGCCGCGCTACGGGCGGCGGAAGCGGAACGGTCGCAGCAACGTGGGCGGTCGTCATGGCAGTGATCGTGTCGCATGATCGCGGGGACCGCGGAACGGCGCAAGGCGACGCGGGGGGAGCCGCTCTACGGCGTCACGAGCCTTGCGCCCGTGCGCGCGCTAGATTTGCGGCTGGTCGCTCCACACCGTCCCCGGAGGGGCTTTGCGCGCTGTCGCCCGGTTGTCGCTCGTGGTCCTGCTGGTCCTACACGCCTGCGCCGATCCCACGGTGCCCCGCATCGAAGGGCCGCCGCTCGTGCTGGTCGGCCAGTGGTCGTCCGTGCGCCCGGCGCCGATCGTTCAGGTGCACCTCCACCTGCTGCCGACCGGCAAGGTGCTGAGCTGGGGCCGCACCGGCGATCCACAGGTGTGGGACCCGGCCACGGGTGCCTTCACGCCGGTGCCGGCCCCCTCCCTGCTGTTCTGTGCCGGTCACGACTTCCTCCCCGACGGCCGGCTGCTCGTGGCCGGTGGCCACATCTCCGACCTGCACGGCCTCGCCAACACCAACGTGTTCGATCCCGTCGCGGGTGTGTGGCAGGTGGAGCCCGCCATGGCCGCGGGGCGCTGGTATCCGACCAACACCACCCTACCGAACGGCGAGGTCCTGACGCTCGCGGGCACCGATGAAACCGGCGCCAACGTGACGATCCCCGAGACAGGCCGCTGGACGACGCTCGCGAGGAACGCGGTAATTCGCATCTACCATCAGACTTCGCTGCTCCTGCCGGATGGACAAGTGCTGAACACCGGCAGCGGCGGCGCACCCAGCATCGGCGCCGTGGACGAGCTGAACTACGAGCTGTATTCGCCACCGTACTTGTTCAACGGTCCGCGCCCCACCATCACCGGCGCGACACCCGCCGCCGTGGCATACGGCCAGACGCTGGTCGTCACGACCCCAGGCGGGGCCGCCGTCACGAAGGTGACGTTGATCCGGTGTCGATTTTCGGTTCCCCCGAACGACTATCTGGCGTCCACGGCCGTTCCACCACGATTCGGGAGGGACCTATGAAGTACCTTTGCCTGATCTACGATGAGGAGAAGAAGCTGGGCGCCATGTCCCAGAGCGAGTCGGACGCCTTCATGGGCGAGTACCACACCTTCACGGAGGGGATCCGCAAGAGCGGCCACTACGTCGCGGGGGAAGCGCTCCAGCCGATTCACACGGCCACGACCGTGCGGATCCGGAACGGCAAGCTGTCCACCACGGACGGTCCCTTCGCCGAGACGAAGGAGCAGTTGGGCGGATTCTACCTCATCAACGCCCGCGATCTGAACGACGCCCTCCAGGTGGCCGCAAAGATCCCGTCGGCCCGCTTGGGGAGCGTCGAGGTGCGGCCGATCATGGTGTTCAGCCAGCAGTAGCCGTGGGCGAGGACGCGGCCGACCAGGCGGGGGTGCGTGAGCTGGTGGACGCAGTCTACCGCTCCGACTCGCGCCGCGTCCTCGCGACGCTGATCCGCCTGTTGGGCGACTTCGACGTGGCCGAGGAGGCGCTGCACGACGCCTTCGCGGCCGCCGTGGAGCGCTGGCCGCGTGACGGCGTACCCGCCAACCCCAGGGCGTGGCTCGTCTCGACCGGCCGCTTCAAGGCCATCGACGGCATGCGCCGGCGCGCCCGGTTCGACGCATCGCTGGCGGAGCTCGCCCGCCGACTGGATACCGACACCAGCGACCCCGCCTCCTGGGACGAGGAGAGCGTCGAGGACGATCGGCTGCGGTTGATCTTCACCTGCTGCCATCCGGCCCTGCCGCCGGACGCGCAGATCGCGCTGACGTTGCGCGAGGTCTGCGGCCTCACGACCGAGGAGATCGCGCGCGCCTTCCTCACGGCCCCGTCCACCGTGGCCCAGCGCATCGTGCGCGCCAAGATCAAAATCCGCGACGCGCACATTCCGTATCAGGTGCCGTCCCGCAGCGATTTGCCGGCACGGCTCGACACCGTGCTCCACGTGGTCTACCTGGTGTTCAACGAGGGGTACTCCGCGTCCTCGGGTGAGTCGCTGACGCGGCACGATCTCTCGGGCGAGGCCATCCGCCTGGGACGGCTGCTGATCGAGCTCTTGCCGGAGCCCGAGGCTGAGGGGCTCCTGGCGCTGATGCTGTTGCACGAATCGCGTCGCGCCGCGCGCACGTCGCCGGCGGGCGAGCTGGTACTGCTTGGGGACCAGGATCGCTCGCTCTGGAACCCGGAGCAGATCGCCGAGGGGAGCGCGCTCGTGCGACAGGCCCTCGCGTCGCGCCGGTTCGGGCCCTATACGCTCCAGGCGGCGATCGCGGCCGTACACGCCGAAGCATCCGACGCCGCAGCGACGGACTGGGCCCAGATCGTCGGATTGTACGATGTGCTGGCGCGGGCGGACCCGTCGCCGGTGGTCGAGCTGAACCGCGCGGCCGCGATCGCGATGCGTGACGGTCCGCCGGCGGGCCTGACCCTCATCGATGCCCTCCTGGCGCGCGGCGATCTCGAGGATTACCACCTGGCGCACTCGGCGCGGGCGGACCTGTGCCGGCGGCTGGGGCGAACGATGGAGGCCCGAGCCTCCTACGAGCGGGCCCTGCGCCTCACGCGGCAGGAGCCGGAGCGGCGCTTTCTCGAGCGACGGCTGAGCGAGCTGCCGGACTGAGCGGGCGGAGTGGATACTGGCGGAGGCCAGTACGGGCACGCAGTATCAAGAGACCGGCTGGCGCAAGAGCCGGCGCTGAAAGGCGCGAGATCATGCAGCGGACCCTTCCAGTTACCCTCGGTCTCCTGATCCTCGCGCCGATCACGACGAGCACCGCGCCAGCGGTCGGGGCGAGCTTCACCTTGGGGCAGGGGCTGGATCCCCTTGGACTCGCGGGCTGAGCCGCGCGTTTGCACCGACGATGATCGAGCTTCGGGACAAGGTCACCAACGAGCCGCTCGGCACCATCAGTGACGACGAGCTGCGCTTCCTCGTCGATGAGCTCGAAGAGGAATCGCCCACGGATCGCGATTACTACATCAGCTCCGACACCATCGACATGCTCGAGGCCGACGGTGCCCCGTCATCGTTACTCACGCTGCTCAAGCGCATTCTCGGATCTGAGGAGGGAATCGAGGTGCGCTGGATCCGCGTCTGACGATCTTAGCCTCCAACAGCACTCGAGGAGACCCCGCCGATGAGACCCCTCTACTTCCTCAGTCTGCTCCTCTTCACGGTCACGGCCGCCGCGGCCGGCCAGGCCAAGAGCCCAATGGCTTTCTTTCCCGGGACGGAGCTCGAGTGGAAGGACGGTCCTCCGTCCTTACCGAAGGGCGCCAAGATGGCGATCCTGGAGGGCGATCCAACGCAGCCCGGAATGTTCACCATGCGCCTGCGGTTCCCGGACGGCTTCCAGATTTTTCCGCACTGGCACACGCAGACGGAGCACGCGACGGTCGTGGCCGGCACGCTCCACTGGGGGATGGGGGAGCGGTTTGATCGCGCGTCCACCCGGACGCTGACCGCCGGCTCGTTCGGCTACTGGACCGCGGGGACGAAGCACTTCGCCTGGGCCGAGGGCGAGACGATTCTGCAGCTCCACGGCCAGGGGCCCTGGACGATCACCTACGTGAACGCCGCAGACGACCCGCGGAGCCCGCACCCGTGAGATGCTCACCGTGATTCTCGTCGTCGGCGCAACCGGCCTATTGGGGGGCGAGATCTGTCGCGTCTTGACCCAGCGAGGGACACCGGTGCGCGCGTTGGTCAGGGGAACATCGAATCCCGATCGAGTCGCGCATTTGAAGAGCGTCGGTGCCGAGCAGGTGCGCGGGGACCTGAAGGACCGACCATCGCTCGACGCTGCGTGTCGTGGCGCGAGTGCCGTCATCTCCACGGCGTCCTCGACGGTGTCGAGACAAGAAGGCGATTCCATCGAGAGCGTCGATCGCCAGGGCCAGCTGAGCCTCATCGCCGCCGCGGCGGCGGCCGGCGTGAAGCAGTTCATCATGATTTCTTTCCCGAGCGTCGAGACCGACTGTCCGCTGCAGTCCGCGAAGCGTGCGGTCGAGGAGCGTCTGCAGCTGAGCGGCATGACGTACACGATTCTCAGGCCCACTTTCTTCACCGAGGTGTGGTTGAGCCCCGCCTTGGGCTTCGATGCGCCCAACGCGACAGCGCAGATCTACGGTGGTGGCCAGAACAAGATCAGCTGGATCTCGTTCCAGGATGTCGCGCAGTTCGCCGTGTCCGCGCTGGACAATCCTCGGGCGAAGAACGCCGTGGTCGAGCTGGGTGGTCCCGAAGCCCTAAGTCCCCTGGAGGTGGTGCGGCTCGCTGAGCAGGTGACGCGGAAGCGATTCGCCGTACAGCATGTCCCGGAGGAAGCGCTCCGGGCGCAATTCGCCGCGGCGACGGATCCGCTCCAGCAGTCGTTCGCCGCGCTGATGTTGTACTATGCCCGCGGCGACGTCATCAACATGAAGGCGACGCTTCGAGCTTTTCCGGGGCAGCACCTCAGGTCGGTGCGTGCGTACTTCGAGGCCAGCACCCCTTCGTGAGGATCACATGAACACGATGGGCAGTCTCGTTTGCCGTGCTCGGCGAGACGGGGCAGTCGACGGCGGAGGTCTCAACAGAGGCGCTGCGCCGCATCCTGACCGAGAAGACTGGCGGCGGAGCTGCTGGCCGCGGGCTACACCAAAGTCCGGCGCTACCAGCTCGGCATCCCGGTGTGGCGCGCGTTGGGCGGCGTCACGCAAATCGAGCCGGAAGGACTGCGAAACATCCTCGCGAACGATCGCACCGCCGTCGTCGTCGATGTGCGGGAGCCGCCGGAGCGCCAGGCCAGCGCGTTCCCGAGCGCCCAACCCATCCCGCGCAGCGCCGTGCTTGAAGGAAAGGATGTGGGCGAGATCAAGCGCGCGAAGGACGACGGTCGCTTGCCGATGGAAGATCACAACACGCGGCTCGTCGTGATCGGGGGGGCCGTGCCGGCGCGCTACGTGGCGGAGGCCCTGACGCGCGAGGCCTTCCACAACGTGAGCTACTTTGCCGGGTCGCTCGAGGAGGCGCGGGCTGCGCTGAAGCCATGATTCGCGAGGGGTGAACCTGAGCCTGGTCGTGCAGCAATCCCCCGGCATCACCGCGGTCGCCCATGCGATCCAGCTCGCGGTGGCCCCGGTGTTTCTCCTCTCGGGCATCGGCGCCATGCTGGCCGTGCTGACCAGTCGTCTCTCCCGCATCATTGATCGCGGCCGAGCCCTCGAGGCGCAGCTCGCCGCAAGCCCGCCGGATGCGGCGACCCACTTTCACGCAGAGCTCGCCGCGCTCGCCCGCCGCGCGCAGCTGATCAGCCGCGCTATCACGCTCTGCACCATCACGGCCCTGCTCGTCTGCGCCGTGATCGCGACGCTGTTCCTGGGAGCCTTCGCGAGCTTCGACACGTCCGTGCCCGTGGCCCTGTTTTTCGTCGCCGCCATGGTGATGTTCTTCGCCGGCTTGTTGTTCTTCCTCCGGGAGATCTTCGTTGCGACGGCGAACCTGCGGATCGGTCCCCGTTAGTCCACCAGCACCATGACCGCGCGCGTACATTTAGACATGCCTCTGACCCGAGCGCCCGCCGCCCTCCTCCTCGCCTGCACCGTCTCGGCGCTCGCCTGCAGCCGGCGGGATGCGCCGCCCCGGGGGCCCGAGCGCGAGACGGCGGCGCCCCCCTCAGCTCCCCCGGTCCCCGACAGCTTTCTCGTCGCTCTCACGACGAGTCGCGGCCCCATGGGGGTCGTCGTGCACCGCTCCTGGGCGCCCCACGGCGCGGATCGGTTTTTCGCCCTGGTCCACGGCGGATTTTACGATGGCGCGCGCTTCTTCCGGGTGGTCCGAGGGTTCGTCGTTCAATTCGGACTGCCGGCCGACCCGCAGCTTGGTCGGGCTTGGTCTGCGCAGGTCATCCCGGACGATCCGGTGCGCCAACCCAATCGACGCGGGACCGTCGCCTTTGCGAGCGCGGGACCGAACACCCGCACGACCCAAGTGTTCATCAATCTGGCCGACAACCTGCGGCTCGACGCGCTCGGCTTCGCTCCCATTGGACAGGTGGAGGAGCGGTTGGGGATGGTGGATAGCCTGTATGCGCAGTACGGCGAGCGCCCGTCCCAAGACTCGATTCGCCTGCAAGGCGACGCGTACCTCACGCGCGCGTACCCGAACCTCGACCGGATCCGCACCGCGACGATCGTACGCGAATGGCGGTGAGCTCGCGCCAACTCAAGACCGCCGGCGCGGTCGCCGGGTCACTCGTGGGCCTGTGGTTGCTGTTGTCCATTCCCGACGCGGAGCCACCCGTCGCGCCCGCGCCGGAACGCGGCCGCGGCTTCGCGTGGAACCAGGACACCCTGTGGCGCTCCCTCGAGACGACGTATGTCCACACGCGGGTCGCCGGGTGTGGGACGGCGGACCGCGCCGCTGCGGGCGGGCTCTCGGGCCTCGCCGCCACCGCGGAGCAGCTGCTGCGCGCGCCGGTGCCCTCCGGCGCCGCGGCGCTGGATTCGGTCGAGCGCCGGTTCTTTGCGCTGGCGCCGCTCGTCGCCGCGTGCCCGCACCATCTCCGGGACTATGTGCGGCTCTCCGGGCGCCTGCGAGAGGCGATCAAGTGGCAATCGCGTCGCTGGGACGTCGCCAGCGACGGCGCCCGCGCGCGCCTATACCGCTCCCTCTATGGGTTCCGGGGCGCGGTGGAAGAGGCGATGCTGCAACATCCCGACAGCAGCCTTCCCCTCGTCGAGGGCCGTCGCGAGCCCTCGGCCACGCCGGCGACTAACGTGCACGGGGTGGAGATCCACTCCGGCGACATCCTCGTGTCGCGCGGCGGCTACCCGACGTCGGCGCTCATCGCCCGCGGGAACGATTACCCGGGCAACTTCTCGCACGTGGGGCTGGTGCACGTCGACAGCGCGTCACACGCCGCTTCGGTGATCGAGGCCCACATCGAGCGCGGCGTGGCGGTCTCCACTGCCGACGGGTATCTGCGGGACAAGAAGCTCCGGATCATGGTGCTGCGCCTGCGGGCCGACCTGGCGCCACTGATCGCGGATCCGTCGCTGCCACACCGGGCCGCGTCACTGGCGCTCGAGCGCGCGCGGTCGGGACACATCGCGTATGACTTCGAGATGGATTACACGGATCCCTCGCGCCTCTTCTGCTCGGAGGTGGCCTCGTCGGTCTACGGCGAGCTGGGCGTGAGGCTGTGGACGGGGCTCTCCACGATCTCGGCTGCCGGTCTGCGTCGCTGGCTGTCGGCGTTCGGGGTGCGCCACTTTGCGACGCAGGAACCGTCGGATCTGGAGTATGATCCCCAGCTGGTCGTCGTGGCGGAATGGCGCGACGCCGGCGCGCTCATGCAGGACCACATCGACAACGCCGCGATCGACGCGATGCTCGAAGGCGCGGAGGCGGGGGATGCGCTCTCCTACCCCTGGTACCAGCTGCCGGTGGCACGGTTGGCCAAAGCGTACAGCTGGCTGCTCGGCGGCTTCGGGGGGCAGGGTCCCGTTCCCCAAGGGATGTCCGCCCGGGCGGCCCTCCGCAGCAGCGCGTTCTCGGACCGCCAACGGTGGGTCGCGGCGCGTGTGACCGAGGCGGCGACCCGCTGGACTCGCCAGCAGGGGTACCCGCCCCCGTACTGGGTTCTCCTTGACCTGGCCCGAACCGCAACGAAGGCGTTGCGCGGGGCGCGTCCGTCGGCGCAGCTTTAGCGGTGGACCCCTTCTGCCAGGAGTTCGAGCCATGCCCAAAGGTGAGGAGCGCAAGCTGGCCGCGTTGGCCAAGAAGAACGCAGCCAAAGCCGCGAAGGCGAAACCCAACAAGCGCCGGCAATACGACGACACCCTTCCTCCGGAGCGGGAAGAAGATGTCGAGTTGCGCGACTTCTTCTCGGAGATGAAGAAGCGCGAGTTCTAGTACGGTTACCCCCAGCTTCAAGACCTTCGTGCTCGAGCAGCTCGGCCGCGTCGTGCCGCGTGTTCGGGCCAGGAGCATGTTTGGCGGCGTGGGGATCTACGCGGGGGATCTCTTCTTCGCGCTGGTCGCCGACGACGCCCTCTACCTCAAGGGGGACGACGCCAGCCGACCGGAGTTCGAGGCGCGGGGCATGAGTCCGTTTCGACCGTTCGGCGAGGACGGCGAGGTCATGCAGTACTACCAGGTGCCGGCGGATCTGCTGGAGGACGTCGAGGCGCTGCGCCCGTGGGCCGTGCAGGCAGTCGCCGCGGCCGAACGGAAGCGGGCGAAACGGAAACGCCCGCGGTGACGCGCCGCACGCGCGGCACGGTCGTCCCCGCCGCCCTGGGCTGCCGCGTCAAGTCCGGCTGGGCCACGGCGGTGCTCGTCGAGGGTCCTGTGCGCTCGCCGCGCGTGGTCGATCGGCGTGCGATCGAGCTGAGCGACGCCCACGTGCCGACATCCCGCCAACCCTATCATGCGGTGAGGGACGCCCGGCCCGGGCAGGCTGCCAGGCTCGAGCGCTACCTCCGCGGGGTGGTCGAGCGGGTCTCCAAGCGGTCGCTCGGCGCGCTCTTGAAGGAGTATCGCCGGCAGGGACGCCGGGTCCGGCGTGTCGCGCTGGTGGTGGGGAGCCTCATCGATCCCGCGCGGATCGGCAACGACCACATCCGGGCGCACGCCCTCGAAGGACAGCTGTTCCGGACGGCGCTGGAGCGCGCGGCGCGTGCCGCGCGGTTGCCGTGCACCACGCTAGTGGAACGGGTCCTGTACGAGACCGCGGCGCCACGCCTCAAACGGTCACCGGGCGCGCTCCGACACGCGGTGAAAGACTTGGGTGGCGCGCTCGGCGGGCCGTGGCGCGCCGACGAGAAAGCGGCGACGCTCGCGGCGTGGCTCGCGCTCGCGTGAGTTGACCTGTCGGCATCACTGGGCTAAGTTGTTGTGCGATGCCGACCTACGAGTATAAGTGCCCCGCCGGGCATGCGTTCGAGAAGTTCTACCCGACGATGAACAGCAGTCGCCGCGTGAAGTGCCCCACCTGCGGTAAGATCGCGGAGCGGCAGATCTCGGGCGGCACCGGGCTGGTGTTCAAGGGCTCGGGCTTCTACATCACCGATTACAAGCGGGCGGGCGATAAGCCGGAGCAGAAAGAGGACGCGAAGCCGGCGGCCGAGTCCAAGCCCAGCCCCGAGTCGAAGTCCGTGGCCGAGACGAAGCCCGCCGAGCGCGCCAAGAAGAAAAAGAACTCCGGCGACAAGTGAAGGCGCACGAGGTGATCCGCGCGGCGCTGGCGGATGCCGCGACGCGGCTGGAGGTGTCCCTGTCCCCCTCCGCGGTCGAGCTCGAGCGGCCGCGCGACCCCGCGCACGGCGACGTCGCCACCAACCTCGCGCTCACCCTCGCCAAGTCGCTCAAGCAGAAGCCCCGGGCGGTCGCCGAGCGGCTGGTCGCGACCCTGCAGCTCCCACAGGGTTTGGTCCGCGAGATCGAAATCGCCGGCCCCGGGTTCATCAATTTTTTTCTCGCTGCATCGCAGCTCGCCGGCGTCCTCGAGGCGGTGCTCGCGGCCGGCGAGCGCTACGGGCGAAGCGATGTGGGGCAGGGTAGGCCGGTGAACGTCGAGTTCGTCTCGGCCAACCCGACCGGTCCGCTGCACGTCGGCCACGGCCGTCAGGCGGCCCTGGGCGACGCCATCGCGTCGCTGCTCGAGTGGACCGGCTGGCGCGTGACGCGCGAGTTCTACTACAACGACGGGGGCGGCCAGATCCTGAGCCTCGCGCGCAGCGTACAGGCGCGGATCCAGGAACGGCGCGGCCGCCCGGCAGTGCTTCCGGAGGGCGGCTATCACGGCGAGTACATCCGGGACATCGCCGAGCGCTACGTCGCTGCCCAGCCGAACGATCCCGAGGGAGCCGACCTCGACGCCGTCCAGCGGTTTGCCGTGCAGGAGCTGCGCAAGGAGCAGGACGCGGACCTGCAGGCGTTCGGCGTCACGTTCGACGTCTACTTCCTCGAGTCGTCGCTGTACACGACCAGCAAGGTCGAGGAGACGATGCGCCGGTTGGCAGCCGCCGGGCACACCTACGAGAAGGACGGCGCGCTCTGGCTCAAGACCACCGACTTCGGTGACGACAAGGACCGTGTGATGCGCAAGCGGGCGGAAAAAGGCGGCGAGTACACCTACTTTCTGCCCGACGTCGCGTATCATATCGACAAGTGGGAGCGAGGGTTCACGCGCGCGATCAACGTCCAGGGTGCGGACCACCACAGCACAGTGACCCGCGTGCGCATCGGGCTCCAGGCGCTCGAGATGGGCATCCCGCCGGGCTACCCCGAGTACGTTCTGCACCAGATGGTGACCGTGATGAAGGGCGGCGCCGAGATGAAGATCTCCAAGCGTGCGGGGAGCTACATGACCGTGCGTGAGCTCGTCGACGAAGTGGGGCGCGACGCCGTGCGCTACTTCTTTCTCATGCGCCGGGGAGACTCGCACCTGGTCTTCGACGTGGACCTCGCGAAGAGCCAGAAGGAGGAGAATCCCGTTTACTACGTGCAGATGGCGCACGCGCGGATGAGCGGCATTTTCAAGGTCGCCGCGCGCATTCCTTCGTCGGTCGACCCGACGCGGGTGGACCCGACCGTCCTGGTGCAGCCCGAGGAGATCGACATGCTGAATGAGCTCGCCGACTTCCCGACCCTCGTGGCGGGGGCCGCGGCCGCGCTCGAGCCGCACCGCGTCACCGGCTACCTCGAAGGGCTCGCCCGGCTGGCCCACGCCTGGTACCACAAGTACCGTGTGCTCGGCGAGCCCCAGGAGGCGGCGCGCCTCGTCCTGGCGGCGGCGGTGCGCCAGGTGCTCGCCAACGGCCTCCACCTCTTGGGGATCAGCGCCCCGGATCGGATGTGACGTGAGTCTGCTCGTGGTGGGCTCGATCGCGCTCGACTCGGTGTACACGCCGTTCGGCGAGACCGCGGATGCGCCCGGCGGGTCGGCGGTGTTCTTCAGCGCCGCGGGCGCGATCCTGCACCCGGTCCAGATTGTGGGGGTGGTGGGGACGGACTATCCGCTCGGCGCCCTCAAGGCGCTGGAGGCACGCGGCGTGGACCTCTCAGGCGTCGAGCAAGCCCCGGGCGAATCGTTCCGCTGGAAGGCGAAGTACTCCTACGACCTCGCCAGCCGCGAGACGCTCGAGACCCGGCTCGGCGTCTTCGCCGACTTCCGCCCCAAGCTGCCGCCGAAGTTCCGCGACGCGCGCTACCTGTTCCTCGGCAACATCGATCCCGAGTTGCAGCTCGGCGTGCTCGACCAGGTGAAGCAGCCGGCGCTCGTCGCCTGCGATACGATGAACTACTGGATCCACTCCAAGCGCGACCTGCTGCTCGAGCTGCTGCGCCACATCGACATCCTGATGGTGAACGACTCCGAGGCGCGCGAGCTGTCGGGCGACTGGAACATCTACCGCGCGGCGCGCTGGGTGCTCGAGCGCGGTCCCAAGATGACCGTCATCAAACAAGGCGAGCACGGCGCCCTGCTCGTGAACCACGGCACCGTGTTCAAGGTCCCGGCCTACCCGCTCCAGGAAGTGTTCGATCCCACGGGCGCGGGCGACGCGTTCGCAGGCGGCTTCATGGCCTACCTCGCCGCGAGTGATGACGTCACGGCGCCGAACCTGCGGCGCGCCATGGTCTATGGCGCCGCGATGGGCTCGTTCGCGGTGGAGGCGTTCGGGGTGCAGGGGCTCGAGCATGTGACCCGCGCCGATGTGCGGGCCCGGGTGCGCGCGTTCAAGGAGCTCGTCCACTTCGACATGGACGAGGGCCGCGCCGGATGACCGACCGCTATGCCGCCGCCGGCGTGCGGCTCGACACGGCCGACGAGGCGAAGCGCCGTATCGCCGCGCTGGTGCGGACGACCCGCACGTCGCTCGCGCTTGGCGAGATCGGCGCGTTCGGCGGCATGGTGCGGGTGCCGTCCGGGTACGAGCGCCCGGTGCTGGTCCTCTCGACCGACGGGGTCGGCACCAAGGTGCTCGTCGCCGCGCGCGCCGGGATCCACGACACGGTGGGCGAGGACCTCGTGAACCATTGCGTGAACGACGTCCTGGTGCACGGCGCCCGTCCCCTGACCTTCCTCGACTACCTCGCGACCGCCGAGCTCGAGCCCGAGAATGTCGCCGCGATCGTCTCGGGGGTGGCGCGCGGCTGTCGTGCCCACGACATGATCCTCGCCGGCGGCGAGACCGCCCAGCTTCCCGACCTGTACCAGCGGGGGCAGTACGACCTGGCGGGGACGATCGTCGGCGTGGTGGAAGAATCCGCCGCGCTGCACGGGGACTTGGTGCGCACGGGAGACGTGTTGATCGGCTACGCGTCGAACGGACTGCACACCAACGGGTACACTCTGGCACGGCGTATCGTATTCGATCGCCTGCGGCTCGACGTGCAGGACCCGTTTCCCGACGCCGGCCGCACGGTGGCCCAGGTGTTGCTGGACGTGCACACGAGTTACTTCGCTGCCGTCGCGCCGGTCCTGCCGCGCCTGCACGCGCTGGCGCACATCACGGGCGGTGGCATCCCCGGCAACCTGGTGCGCGTGCTGCCCGCAGGATGTGAAGCCGTGGTGGATGCGCGCGCGTGGTCGTGGCCGCCGCTGTTCCGCGTGCTGATGCGCGCGGGCGACGTGTCGCTCGGGGAGATGCGCCGCGTATTCAATCTGGGCGTCGGGATGATTGCCGTCGCCGCCCGGGACGACACCGAGGCGGTGATCGCGGCGGCGAAGCGTGCCGGCATCGTGGCGTGGATCATCGGGGAGGTGCGGGGTGGTACACTGGGAGTGAAGTTCGCGGAGCGCTGACCTGGGGCTGAAGCCTGGGCTCGGCGCGATACAGTGCACGTCGAGTCCTCGGAGGTACGATGCATAGACTTGTGACTTTTGTGACGATGTTGGTCGGCTTGACGCCTGCGCTCGTGACCGCGCAGGAGCCGCAATGCAACAACATTCCGTTCCCCGGCGCCACGACGGCCTGCAATACGGCCGTGGACGCGGTGCGGGCGTTCTATCCGCTCGCTGGAATGATCATCAGTGGGGGCAATCCCGTGCTTGGTACTGCCCGCACGCTCGGCGGGCTCGGGCACGTCGCGCTCACCGCGCGGGTGAACGCGATCAAGGCGGCGCTCCCCGACCCGACGGCGGCCGGCCAGTCGCCGGTGCCGTCGAGCTTCAACGGGGCGGTCCCCGCACCGATGGTCGAAGGCGCGCTGGGCCTCCTGAAGGGCGTGGGTGGGGGGCTCCTCTCGCTGGACCTGCTCGGCTCCGCGCTGATCCTGCCGACGGGAATCGACAATCTCACCGTGGACTCGAACGCCACCCATATCCGCGATGCCGCGTTGGGGTTCGGCTACGGCGTGCGCGTCGGGGTGCTCAACGGCAGCTTCCCCGTCCCTGCGGTCTCGGTGAGCTGGATGCATCGCACCGTGCCACGCCTTCGGTACGGTACGCTGGGCACCGCCCCCGGCACTGGGGACGACTTCGAGTTCACCATGGATCTGAAGAGCGACAGCTATCGCGCAGTGGCGGGGTGGAAGTTCGTCCTCGTGGATGTCGCGGCCGGAATCGGGGTCGACCGCTACCGGTCGCGCGATACCAACATCCGGTTCTATGACGGCCCGACCACCACCCGGACCGTGGTGATCAACCCGACCAACACGCGCGCGCTGGTGTTCGTGAACGGCGGACTCTCCCTCGCGGCCGTGAAGCTGGTGGGCGAGATTGGCTTGCAGGCAGGCAAGGACCAGGCCTTCGCCACGCAGTTCTCGGGCTTCGATCCCAAGGCGGCACATGTCTTCGGAGGTATCGGCGTCCGGTTCGGATTCTGAGCGCCCGCTCGAACGGGCGGCTATGGAACGCGCCCTCGACCTCGCTCGCCGGGGTTGGGGGCGCGTCGCTCCTAATCCCCTCGTAGGCGCAGTGGTGCTCGCCGGCGACGCGGTGGTCGGCGAAGGCTACCACGCGGAGTACGGCGGGCCGCATGCCGAGGTAGTCGCGCTCCAGGGCGCGCGTGAGCGCGCGCGCGGCGCCACCCTCGTGGTGAACCTCGAGCCGTGCACCCATCATGGCAAAACGCCGCCCTGCACCGACGCGATCCTCGAGGCGGGCGTAGCCCGCGTGGTGGCGGCGATCCCCGACCCGGACCCGCAGGCGCGGGGTGGCGCCGCGCTCCTCCGCGCCCGCAGCGTGGCCGTGTCGGTGGGTCTGCTCGCCGAGGCGGGGGCGGCGTTGAACGCGCCGTTCCTGTTCGCGCGGGAGCAGGAGGAGCGACCCTTCGTCGCGCTCAAGCTCGCGACGTCGATCGACGGCCGGATCGCCGACGCTGCCGGCAGCTCGCAGTGGGTCTCGGGGGAAGCAGCGCGCGAGCACGTGCACTGGTTGCGCGCCGGGTTCGATGCGATCGCGGTCGGCGGCACGACCGCTCTCCGTGACAACCCCCAGCTCACGGTGCGCGGTCCGGTCACGCCGCGCCGGCCACCGGTCCGCGTCGTGTTCGACCGGCGCGCGATGCTCAACCTGGGCGTGCAGCTCGTGAGCACGGCGCGCGAGGTGCCGACGTGGGTCATGTCGTCGCTCGACGCGCCGCCGTCGAGCGTCACCCAGCTCGAGCGCAGTGGCGTGCGTGTGTTCCGCCCCACGACGTTGCGGGACGGACTCCGCATGCTGCGCGAGGCCGCGATCCAGTCGGTGCTGTGCGAGGGGGGAGGAGCGCTGGGCGCGCGGCTCCTCGCCGACGGTCTGGTGGACCGGCTCTATTGGGTGCAGGCGCCGGTGTGGCTCGGAGAAGGCGCGGTCCCGGCCTTTCCCGGGGTGCCGCCGCACCCCCTCGCGGCTGCGCCGCGCTGGACGCCGGTGGAGCGGAGGGCGCTGGGCTCTGATACATTATTGGTATTGGACAGGCGGCTATGTTTACCGGAATCGTGAGCGCGACGGGTACCGTCGCCAAGGCGACGCGGGAATCGGGAAACGGGAAGCGGGAAACGGGGCTGACCCTCACGATCCGGGCGCCGTACCGGGGCCTCAAGCGGGGTGAGAGCATCGCCGTCAACGGGGCGTGTCTCACCGTCGAGCGGGTGGTAAAGGGGGGCTTCACGGTGCACGTGGTAGAGACCACCCAGGGGCGCACGCTGTTCGGCGAGTACGCGGCGGGGCGCCCCGTGAATCTGGAGCGCGCGCTGCGCGCGACCGATCGGCTGGGCGGCCACATTGTCCAGGGGCACGTGGACGGGGTCGCGGTGGTGCAGCGCGTCGCGCGCCGGGGGGACGCATGGGTGTACGATCTGCGTGTGCCCGACGCGGTGCGGCAGGTGTCGATTCCGCGCGGCGCGATTACGGTGGACGGCGTGAGTCTCACGATCAACGACCTGCCGGGGAAGGACCTCGTGCAAGTCGCGTTGATCCCCTTCACCCGCGAGCACACCACGCTCGAATCGCTCGGCGTCGGGGACCGCGTTCACGTTGAGGGAGACGTGCTCGGGAAGTACGTGAGGCAACTATGCAGCACCGGAAGATAAAACAGGCGATCGCGGACATCCGCGCCGGCAAGCTGGTGATCGTGGCCGACGACCAAACCCGAGAGAACGAGGGGGACCTGGTCGGCGCCGCCGAGCGGGTCACCCCTGAGATGATCAATTTCATGGCGACGCACGCGCGCGGGTTGATCTGCGTGACCCTCCTGCCCGAGCGCTGTCAGGCGCTGGGCCTCACCCAGATGGCCGAGCACAACACCGAGGCGCACGAGACCGCCTTCACTGTGTCGATCGACGCCGCCGCTCGCTTCGGCGTCACCACCGGCATCTCGGCGGCGGACCGCGCCGCCACGATCCGGGTGGCGGTCGATCCGGCCAGCGTGCCGACCGACCTGCGGCGCCCCGGGCACGTGTTCCCGCTGCGGGCCCGTCCCGGCGGGGTGCTGCAGCGGGTCGGCCAGACGGAAGCGAGCATGGATCTCGCGCGGCTCGCGGGGCTCTACCCGGCGGGGGTGATCTGCGAGATCCTGAACCCGGACGGCTCGATGGCGCGGCAGCAGGACTTGGAGCAGTTCGCCGCGCGACATCAGGTCGCCTTCATCACGGTCGCCGAGCTCGTGGCGTACCGGCTGGCGCACGAGCGGCTGGTGCACCCCGTGGCCCAGGCGCGCCTCCCGACGCCGTTCGGCGCGTTCCGCATTGTCGGCTACCGCAACGACGTGGACTCGGCCGAGCATGTGGCGCTGGTCTACGGAGACGTGCACGACCGGAAGAACGTACTGGTGCGGATGCACTCCAAGTGCCTCACCGGCGACGTGTTCGGCTCGGGGCGGTGCGACTGCGGTTGGCAGCTGCACTCGGCGATGCGCATGATCGCTGCGGAGGGCCGTGGCGTGGTGGTGTACCTCGATCAGGAAGGGCGCGGCATCGGGCTCCTCAACAAGCTGAAGGCGTACGAGCTCCAGGACGCGGGCCACGACACCGTCGAGGCGAACCGCGAGCTCGGCTTCAAGCCCGACCTGCGCAACTACGGCATCGGGGCGCAGATCCTCCTGGACCTGGGCCTCTCCGCGATCCGCGTGCTCACCAACAACCCGATGAAGCTCGTCGGGCTCGAGGGCTACGGCCTGGAGATCGTCGAGCGCGTGCCGATCGTGATGACGGCGTCCGACGAGAACCGGTCCTACCTGGATGTGAAGCGGGACAAGCTCGGCCACCTGCTCACCCACTGACCGTGGCCGAGATTCAGGGTTCGCCGCGCGCGCCGCGAGAAGGTCGCGTGGCCGTCCTCGTCAGCCGCTACAATGACCTCGTCACCGCGCGCCTCTTGGACGGCGCGCGGCAGTGCTTCCGCGACAACGGGGTGCCGGAGGCGCGGGTGGACGTGATCTGGGTGCCGGGGGCGTTCGAGCTGCCGGTCGCGGCCGAAGCCGCGGCGGCGAGCGGGCGCTACGCGGCGCTGGTCGCGCTGGGGTGCGTGGTGCGCGGCGAGACGCCCCATTTCGAGTACGTCGCGGGCGAGGCCGTGCGCGGGCTCGGCAACGTCGCGCTGGCACACCGGCTCCCGGTCGGCTTCGGGGTGCTCACCACCGACACGCTGGAGCAGGCGCTGGCCCGGGCCGGCGGAGCGGCTGGCAACAAGGGTTACGAGGCGGTCGACGCGGCCCTCACGACGGCCGACGTCCTGGGCCAGCTCACGCGTGCAGCGCCCCGAGACTAAAGCCCGCGCCCGCGCGCTGCAACTCCTCTACGCTTGGGACCTGTCCGGCCGCCCGTCAATCGAAACGGTCGTGGGCCGGCTCGCGGCGGCATACGGCCACCCACCGGAGGGCTACGACCGCGGTGCCGACCTCGCGGCTCAAGCGATCGCCGGCCTCCCCGAATTCGACGCCCGAGTGGCGGATGCCGCCGAGCACTGGCGGCTGGAGCGCGTCGGCGTAGTCGAGCGCAATATCCTCCGACTCGCCCTGGCGGAGCTCGCCGAGGGCTCGACGCCGCCGCGCGTCGTGATCGATGAAGCCGTGAAGCTCGCCCATTGGTTCGCGGGCGCCAAGGCACCGGCGTTCGTGAACGGCGTGCTCGACGCGGTGGCGCGGGAATCCGGCGCGCTGTGAGAATCCTGCTCGTCAACTGGAACGACCGCGAGAACCCACACGCCGGGGGTGCCGAGACGCACCTGCACGAGATTTTCGGCCGCCTGGCGCGCGGCGGCCACGCGATCGACCTGGTGGCGAGCGGTTGGCCGGGGGCCCCGCGCGAAGCGCAGCTCGATGGCCTGCGGGTGCATCGCTCGGGCGGGCGACACACCTTCGCGCTGCGCGCGCGCGGCGTGGTGCGCCGGTTGCTGCGGGCGAACCCCTACGACGTCGTGATCGAGGACATCAACAAGCTCCCGCTGTTCCTCCCGACGCTCACCGACCGGCCGTTCTGCGCCCTCGTGCCGCACCTCTTCGGGGCGACGGCCTTCCGGGAAGCGAGTTGGCCGATCGCCGGCGTGGTGTGGGCGGCCGAGCGGCCCATCCCGTGGGCGTATCGCCGCGCGTGGTTTCACGCTATTTCGGAGAGCACGCGCGATGACCTGGTGCGGCGGGGGGTGCCCCGCGAGCGGATCGAAGTCATTTATCCGGGCGTCGATGCGACGTGGTACGCCCCCGACGCCGCCGAACCGCGAGCCCGCGAAGCGACGTTCTTGTACGTGGGGCGCCTCAAGCGTTATAAAGGAGTGGAGATCGCGCTCCGGGCCCTGGCACTCGCGCGCCAGGCGCGTCCCGACCTCGTCCTCGAGATCGCCGGAGGGGGCGACGACCGCGGGCGCCTCGAGCGACTGGCGCAGACGCTGGGCCTGGGCGAGGCCGCCCGGTTCCTCGGGTTCGTGTCGGAGACGGATAAGCGTCGGCGGCTGCGCCGGGCGTGGGCGGTCGTCCTGGCGAGCCCGAAGGAGGGGTGGGGCATCTCGAACGTGGAGGCGGCGGCGTGCGGTACTCCGGCGCTCGCGTCCGACAGTCCCGGCCTCCGGGAGTCGGTTCGGCACGCCGAGACCGGCTTCCTGGTGCCGCACGGCGATGCGCGCGCGCTCGCGGACCGGATGCTCGCGCTCGCCGCCGATGCGGCGCTCGTGGCGCGGCTGGGTCGGGGCGCCCGCACGTTCGCGGAGCAGCTCACCTGGGAGCGGGCGGCCCGGGCGACGGAAGCGCATCTCCGGCGGGTCATCGCTCAGGGAGGCTGAACGATGCGGATCACCATCACGGCACGCCACTGCGAGATTCCCGACGAGCTGCGCGCGCGGGCGCGGGAGCGGCTCGAGCGTCTCGCGCGGATCGCGCCGCGGCCGCATGATGGGCGAGTCGTGTTCGTGGCCGACCACGGGCGCCCGACCGTGGAGGTGCGGCTGCACACCGCGCGCGGCGCGGTGCACGTCGGGACGGCGCGCGGGGCGGACCACCGCACCGCGCTCGATCTCGCGGTGGCCAAGGTGCGGCGGCAGCTCGACAAGGCCTCCACGCGACGGCGGGGCCCCGCAACCCGCCGTGCCCTGGAGCGCGAGCTCCGGTGACGAAGCCCAAGGTACGCGACCTGCTCGAGCGCAAGGGCGATCCGTTGCAGCTCGAAGCGCTGACGGGGGAGGCTGGGCTCGAGCGCGAGATTCCCGCGCCGGAAGCGTCGAGCCCGGGGCTGGTGCTCGCCGGGTACACCAAGCGCTTCGCCGCGCACCGCCTCCACATCCTCGGCGAAACCGAGGTGACCTACCTCGCGTCACTCGACGCCGCGGCGCGCCGTCGCGCGCTCGAGACGCTCTTCCAGTTCGATCTGCCGTGCGTCGTCATCTCGAAGGGGCAGGACCCGCCGGCGGATTTGCTCGAGCTGGCGCGTGCCAAGGGCGTCGCGGTGATCCGGACCCGACTCAAGACCGCGGAGTTCTACCGCCGCCTCAAGCCGTTCCTGGACGACGCCTTCGCGCCCGCCACCACGGTGCACGCGTCGCTCGCCGATGTGTTCGGTGTGGGCCTGCTGTTCTTCGGCCGCTCGGGGATCGGGAAGAGCGAATGCGTGCTCGATCTCGTGGAGCGCGGCCACCGGCTGGTCGCGGACGATGTCGTCCACATCACGCGTCGCGGCAATGACGTGCTGATCGGTCGCGGGCACGAGCTGTCCCAGCACTATATGGAAATCCGCGGCGTGGGGTTGATCGACATCCGCGCGCTGTTCGGCATCCGCGCCGTGCGGCAGCAGAAGCGCGTCGAAGTGGTCGTCCAGCTCGAGGACTGGGATGCGACGCGCGAGTACGATCGCACCGGGATCGACGGCCAGACCACGCAGGTGCTCGAGGTCACACTGCCGCTCGTCACCGTGCCGCTCAATCCGGGGAAGAACCTGACCGTGGTGTGTGAGGTCGTCGCGATGAACCACTTGTTGCGCTACAGCGGCGTGGATTCGGCGCGGTCGTTCAACGACCGGCTGCTCAAACGTCTCGCCGAGCGCCGCCAGCTCCAGGAGTATCTCGAGGAAGACAATGAGTGAGCCACTGCGCGGAGTGATCGTCTCGCACGCGGCCGTTGCCCAGGCCCTGCTCGCGGCGGTCGCCGCGATCACCGGCGTGCGCGACGCGCTCGTCCCGGTGTCCAACGACGGCTGCGACACGGGAGCGCTTGCCGACCGCCTCACGCAGGCGATCGACAACAAGCCGGCCGTCCTGTTCGTCGACCTGCCAGGCGGCTCGTGCCTGACGAGCTCGGTGCGGCTCGCGCGCGGTAAAACCAACGTGGCGGTGGTCACGGGGGTGAACCTCGCGATGTTGCTCGATTTCGTGTTCCACCGCGATATCCCGCCTGCCGACGCGGCGCGACGCGCCGCCGAGGCCGGGAGCCGCGCGATCCGCACGCCGGCGGCATGAGCATCGCCCTGTACCGCCTCGACGATCGCCTGATCCACGGCCAGGTGGTCGTGGGCTGGGGGAAGCCCCTGAACGTGGGATTCATTGTGCTGGTGGACGACGCCGTGCGGGCCAGTGCGTGGGAGCAGGAGCTCTACCGCATGGGCGTGCCGCCCGAGATCGAGGTGGTATTCGCCTCGACCGAGGAGGCGTTGCAGCGCCTCGCCGAGTGGGAGCGCGACCCCCGCGTCGGCATCCTCGTCGCGGGCGACATCGACACGCTCGCGGCGCTCACCGCCAACAGCCACCGCGTGAGCCGCGTCAACGTGGGTGGCCTGCACCACCGCCCCGGGCGCTCGGAGCGGTTGCGCTACGTCTACCTGAGCGACGCGGAGGCGGCGCAGCTCAAGACGCTCGCCGCCCGGGGCGTCGAGGTGACGGCGCAGGACGTCCCGACGGCGGCCCCGGTGCCGCTCAAGGACTTCACATGAGCCTCGAGCTGCAGCTCCTGCTGCTCGCGTGGGGAACGCTCGTGGGGCTCGACCTCGTGAGTGTCCCTCAGGCGATGATCGCGCGGCCCCTCGTCGCCGGGCCGATCGCGGGCGCGATGCTGGGCGACGTCGCGACGGGACTCCAGCTCGGCGTGCTGTTCGAGCTGTTCCAGTACGACATCCTGCCGATGGGGGCGACCCGCTACCCCGAGTACGGACCCGCCACCGTCGCGGCCGTCAGTGCGGCGCACGCGGCGACCGGCACGCTGGGGCTCGGGCTCGGCGCGTTGGTCGGACTGATCACGGCGATGGCCGGCGGACTGAGCCTGCATGCGCTGCGGCAGCTGAACACGCGAGCCGTGCGGCGCGCCGCGGCCGCGCTCGAAGCGGGCGACCCGCGCGTGCTCGAGCGGCTGCACGCGGCGGGGATCCTGCGCGACGCGGTGCGGGCGGCCGTGGTGACCGCCTTCGGTCTCCTGCTCGCGCAGGTGGTGCGCGCCTATCTTGCCGGCGCCCTCCCGCCGCATGGGGTCGCGCTGCTCAACGTGGCGGCGGTGGGCGCAGCGCTCGCGGCGGGGACGGCGGGAACGCTGCGCCTCGTGGGACGCGGACCCAGCCTGCGCTGGTTCGCGGCCGGGGTGGTGGGCGGCACCGTCGTCGCGTGGCTGCGATGAGCCCTCCCCTGACGCGCGCCCGGCCCGGGCTCGTCCGCAGCCTGCTCCGTCTGTTCACGGTGCAGGGTTCCTGGAACTACGAGCGGATGCAGGGCCTCGGCATCGGCGTCGCCGAGGAGCCGCTGCTGCGGAACCTGCGGGCCGAGGTCGGGGACGACGGCGTGGCGTACCGCGCCGCGGTGGCGCGCGGGGCGCATTTCTTCAACGCGCACCCGTACCTGTGCGGCCTCGCGGTCGGCGCGGCGGCGCGCGCAGAACACGACGGTGTGCCGCCCGAGCAGGTCGAGCGCTTACGCACGGCGCTGTGCGGGCCGCTCGGCTCGCTCGGCGACCGCCTCGTGTGGGCGGGGTGGCTGCCGCTCACCTCGGGGCTGGCGCTCATCGCGGTGGCGCTCGGTCTCGGCCTCCGGGCCATCGTGGCCTTCGTCGTCGTGTACAACGTCGGACACGTGGCGCTGCGCTGGTGGGCGTTGCGCGCCGGCTGGCGCTATGGCGCGCAGGTGGCGCAGGCGCTGCGCGAGCCGCTGCTGCAGCGGGCGACGGCCTTGTCCGGGCCGGCGATGGCGCTCGTCGTCGGGGCGGCGCTGCCGCTCGTCGCCCAGTACCTGAGCAGCGCGTTTTTCGGCTGGGCGCGGGTGGCCCTCGCCGGAGTGGTAGCGGGCGGGTTCGGGCTGTTGTGGTGGCAGCGGGCGCGGCTCACCGGGGTGCGGTTGGGCCTCGCCCTGCTCGCGGTCGCGGCGCTGGCCGGGTGGTTATGGCCGTGATCGAGCGCGAGGCCAAGATCGTGAACCCGCTCGGCATGCATGCGCGGCCGGCGGCGGAGTTCGTGAAGCTCGCCAGCCGCTTCAAGTCGGCGGTCGAGGTCCGCAAGGACGATCTCGCCGTGAACGGGAAGAGCATCATGGGCGTGATGATGCTCGCGGCGGAGTGCGGATCGTCGCTGACGATCAAAACCGACGGCGAGGATGCGGAATCGGCGATGGAAGCCCTGCTCGCCCTCGTTGCCGACGGGTTCCACGAGATGCACCTGACGGCAGAGCTGCGCGAGGCCGAGATGCGGGACGCCGAGCAACGGGAAAACGAGGGGCGCGAATGAGCGACCGGCAGCTCAAGGGGATCGGCGTCTCCCCCGGGATCGGCGTCGGCGCCGCGATCGTGGTGCGCTGGACCATGCCCGAGGTCCCGCACCGCGTCGTGCCGCGCTCGCAGGTGGAGAAAGAGGTGCGCCGCCTCCGCGCCGCCGTGCGCGACGTGAAGCGCTTTCTCCAGGCGATGAAAGCGAAGGCCGAAGATCGCGCCGGCGTAGACGAAGCGCGCATCTTCGACGCCCAGATCCTGATGCTCGAGGACAAGGAGTTTCTCGCCGGCGTCGCGAACCTGATTCGCGAGAACCTCCTCGCCGCCGAGAAGGCCTACGAATTCAAAGCGCTCGAGGTCCGCGACATGTGGGCGGCGACCGGGAGCCCGCGCCTCAAAGATCGGCTGGCGGACCTCTCGGGCGTCGCGGTCCGTGTGATCGAGCACCTGATGCACCGGGGCTCGGACGAGCTATGGGAGGCCATCAGCCAACCCACCGTCGTGGTCGCGAAGGAGCTCTCGCCGGGACTCACCGTGCAGCTGGATCGCGAGCACGTGGTCGGGCTCGTGAGTGAGGAAGGGACCCGGACGTCGCACGCCGCGATCCTCGCCCACTCGATCGGGATCCCGGCGGTGTTCGGCGTCGCTGGCGCCATCGAGCGCATCGAGCCGGGCACGATGGTGGTGATGGACGGCACGCGGGGCACGGTGCTGCTCCAGCCGACGCCCCACGAAATCGCCGAGGCGCAGGCGCGGGAGCTGCGACGGCGCGAGCTCGCGTTGCAGCTCGAGGAGGTCATGGACCAGCCGTCCGTCACGACGGACGGTGTCCGCATCGTGCTGCGGGGCAACGTCGATCTTCCCGACGAGATCAAGCCGGCGCAGGACCACCGGGCGGAGGGCGTGGGCCTGCTGCGCACGGAATTCCTCATCACGGGGCATACTGAATTGCCGACCGAGGATGAGCAGGCCGAGTACTTTCGGCGCGTGGCGGAGGCGTTCCGGGGCCATCCGGTGGTCGTCCGCACCTACGACCTGGGGGGGGACAAGCTCCCGGCGCCGTTCCGGGCGCCGTCGGAAGTCAACCCGCAGCTGGGGTGGCGGGCCATCCGGGTGTGTCTCGATCGCCCGGACATCTTCCGGACGCAGGTGCGGGCGGCCCTGCGGGCCGCGCAGCACGGCGACGTGTGGCTGATGATCCCGCTGGTCACCCGCCTCGACGAGCTGGATCGCACGCGCGCGCTCGTGGCGGAGCAGGCCGCGCAGCTCGCGCGCGAGGGCATCGCGGCCGCGACGTCGCTGCCCGTGGGTGTCATGGTCGAGACGCCGGCCGCCGCCGTGATGGCCGACCGACTCGCAGCGGAGGCGGACTTCCTCTCCGTCGGCACGAACGACCTCACGCAGTACACGCTGGTCGTGGACCGCGGCAACGCGCGGCTCGCCGATCGCTTCACGCCGCACGATCCCAGCGTGCTGCGGCTGCTCAAGATCGTCGCGGACGCGGCGCGTCAGGCGGGCAAGCCCGCGAGCGTGTGCGGCGAGATGGCGTCGGAGCCGCTGTCGGCGTTCCTGCTGATCGGGCTCGGCTACGTGACGCTGTCGGTGGCGCCGCCGGCGCTGCCGCTCGTCAAGTGGACGGTGCGCCAGGTGAGCGCGGCGCGCGCGCGCGTCGCAGCTGAACAGGCGCTCGCCGCGCGCACCGCGGCCGACGTGCTCGACCTGCTGCGACTCGCGCTCGCCGAAGCCGTCGACTTGAAGCTGCTCGACCCCGACGGCCGGTTGCCCGCGGGACGGCGCGCCGCTAGTTTGAACGTCTAAACCTCGGTCGGACAGGCACATGCCCGCGCAGCGCCACGTCTTCACCTCCGAGTCGGTGACGGAAGGACATCCCGACAAGATCGCCGACCAGATCTCGGACGCGGTCCTCGACGCGATCATCGCCAAGGATCCCGCGGCCCGTGTGGCGTGCGAGACGCTCGTCACCACCGGCATGGCCGTCGTGGCGGGTGAGATCACCACTTCGACATACGTCCACATCCCCGACATCGTGCGGGGCACGATCAGCGCGATCGGCTACACCGACGCGAGCTTCGGCTTCGACGCGCAAACCTGCGCCATCCTCACGACCATCGACCGCCAGTCGGGCGACATCGCCATGGGCGTGGACAAGGGCGGCGCGGGCGATCAGGGGATGATGTTCGGCTACGCGTCGGACGAGACGCCGTCGCTCATGCCGCTCCCGATCGTGCTCGCCCATCGCTTCGCCGAGCGACTCGCGGCGGTGCGCAAGGCGGGGGATCTCCCGTGGCTTCGCCCCGACGGCAAGACGCAAGTCAGCGTCGTGTACGAAGGGATGCGGCCGGTCGGCATCAGCAAGGTGGTGTTGTCCACCCAACACTCGGACAAGATCGACAATGTGGAGCTGCGCGAGGGGGTGATCGCGCTCGTGGTCCGGCCGGTGCTCGCCGACGCCGGGTTCGAGGTCCGCGATCCCGATATCCTCATCAACCCGACCGGGCGCTTCGTGGTCGGCGGCCCGCAGGGCGACGCGGGGCTGACCGGCCGGAAGATCATCGTGGACACCTACGGCGGCATGGCTCGCCACGGCGGCGGCGCCTTCAGCGGCAAGGACCCCTCGAAGGTCGACCGTTCCGCCTGCTACGCGATGCGCTGGGTGGCAAAGAACGTGGTGGCGGCGAAGCTCGCCGCTCGGTGTGAGGCGCAGGTGGCGTACGCCATCGGGGTCGCACAGCCCGTCTCCGTGATGATCGACACGTTCCGCACCGGCGTCGTGCCCGACGAGGCCATCGAGGAAGCCGTGCGCGAGGTGTTCGACCTCACGCCGCTCGGCATCAACAAGGCGTTGAACTTGCGCCATCCGATCTACCGCGCCACGGCGGCATACGGCCACTTCGGCCGTGCGCCCGAGCGCCGGCGCTACGTGGACAAGGACGTGGACCGGGAAGTCGACCTGTTCACCTGGGAGCACGCGAACCGCGTGGAAGACCTCCGGCTCGCCGTGCAGCGCTCCAAGCACTACTCCTCCAAGAAAGTGAATGCATGACCACGACGGCCCGCCCCGCTGCCTCCGACGTCAAGGACCTGAACCTGGCCGCCGAGGGACGCCGCCGCACCGAGTGGGCGGAGCGATCCATGCCGGTGCTGCGGCTCCTCCGGGAACGCTTCACCCGCGAACGCCCCCTCGCCGGCCGTCGTCTCTCGGCGTGTCTGCACGTCACCACGGAGACCGCCAACCTCGCGGTCACCCTCCAGGCCGGCGGCGCGGACGTGGCGTTGTGCGGGTCGAACCCGTTGTCGACGCAGGACGACGTCGCCGCGCATCTCGTCAAGGACCACGGGATCAAGGTCTTCGCGATCAAGGGTGAAGACCACGCCACGTACTACGAGCACATCCGGGCGGCTCTGGCGCACCGCCCCGACATCACGATGGACGACGGCGCGGACCTGGTCGGTGCGCTCCACATGATCGCGCTCAACCGGCTCGACGACCTGGCACCACCGGTCCGACGCTGGGTGGAGACGCTTTCCGGGGCCGACCGCAAGGCGCTCGTCGCCGGCGTGGCGGGCTCGACCGAGGAGACCACGACCGGGGTCATCCGGCTCAAGGCGATGGCGCGCGACGGCGTGCTGCAGTTCCCGGTCATCGCAGTGAACGATTCCGACACGAAGCATCTGTTCGACAACCGCTACGGAACGGGGCAGTCGACGCTCGACGGGATCCTGCGGGCCACGAACCTGCTCGTCGCCGGGAGCACCGTGGTGGTGGCGGGGTACGGGTGGTGCGGGCGCGGCTTTGCGCTGCGGGCGCGCGGGGCCGGCGCGAACGTGATCGTGACCGAGATCGACCCGCTCAAGGCGCTCGAGGCGCAGATGGACGGCTATCGGGTGTTGCCGATGGCGGAGGCCGCGCGGGTCGGCGACGTCTTCGTGACTCTGACCGGGAACACGCACGTGATCCGCGTGGAGCACATGCGCGCGATGAAGGATGGAGCGGTGCTCGCGAACTCGGGCCATTTCAATGTCGAGATCGATTTGGACGGCCTGAAGCAGGCGGCCCAGGGCCCCACCCGGGTCCGGGAGTTCGTCGACGAGTGGCGGCTGGGCGGCAGGCGCATCTTCGTGCTCGCCGACGGTCGGCTCATCAACCTGGCGGCGGCGGAGGGCCACCCCGCGAGCGTGATGGACATGTCGTTCGCGAATCAGGCGCTCGCTGCGGAGCACGTTGTGAAGCACGCCCGGGAGCTCACGAAGGACGTGCACCGCATCCCGCGGGAGCTGGACGAGGGAGTCGCCCGGCTGAAGCTCGCGGCGATGGGGGTCGCGATCGATACGCTCACGCCCGAGCAGCAGAAGTATCTCGCATCGTGGGAGATGGGGACCTGAGCGCGAACCAGATCCAGGTTCGGGTCGCGCATCTGGGACTCGATCGCACGACCAACACGCCGGTGGTCATCCTCCAGGAGCACGAAGGGGAGCGCGTGCTCCCGATTTGGATCGGTCCCGCCGAGGCGAGCGCCATCGCCATGGAGCTTGCGGGCGTGAAGTTCGCGCGGCCGCTCACCCACGATCTCTTGAAGCAGGTGATCCTCGGCCTGGGCGCAGACTTGCGGAAGGTCATCATCACCCAGGTGAAGGACAACACGTACTACGCCGAGCTGCACATCTACCGCGGCGACGCGGTGATCCAGATCGACGCCCGCCCGTCCGACTCGATCGCGGTCGCCCTCCGGCTCAAGGCGCCGATTTTCACGAGCGAGAGCCTGCTCGCCCTCACGTCGGTCGAGACGGGAGAGCCGGGCGGCGAGTCGGGCACGGGGCCGCTCGATCCCGACGCGCTGAAGACCTACCTCCAGAACCTCGATCCTGAAGATTTCGGGAAGTTCACTCCGTAGCTCGGCGTGGCTGCTGTGCCTCGCCGCCGCGGGGGGGCTCCAGGCACAACAAGTGGCGGTCACGGGTCGGGTCCTGTACGGGCCCGCCGGGCGGCCCGCTGCACGCACCTGGGTGGTGCTCCATCAGGTGTCCATGGGCGGTGGCGGCCAGCCGATCGATTCGACCCGCACCGACGCTCGCGGCACGTACGCCCTCACCATCCGCCGGCCCGACTCGGCCGCGATCTACGTGGTCTCGACGTGGCACGCCGGGATCGCCTACTTCTCGGAGCCGACCGCGCCCGCCCGGTCGACCTCCAGCCTCCGCCCGCTCTACGTATACGACACGAGCTCGACCGGGCCGGCCGTACGGGTGATACGCCGCCTGGTCACGGTCGCCAAGGAGAAGCGGGATGGCTCGCGCGACGTGCTGGAGCTGCTGGAGCTCGTGAACCCCGGTGTCGCGACGCGTGTGGCCCGGGACACGCTGCGTCCCACCTGGGCCGGCGCCATACCGCCGGTGGCGATCCAGTTCCGGGTCGGGCAGGGGGACGTCTCGCCCCAAGTCGTGACCCGGCGCGGCGACTCGGTTGCGGTGTACGGTCCGCTCCCGCCCGGCGAGCGCAAACAGTTGAGCTACACGTACGTGCTCTCCGCCACGGTGCGGCGCGTGAGCGTGCCGATCGACCAGCCGACCGACGAAGTGGACCTGCTGCTCGAGGACACGGCCGCGGTCGTGACCGCCGGGAAGCTCGATTCCCTCGGGCTGGAGGACATCGGCGGGCGTCGCTTCGCGCGGTACCGGACGCCGCCGCTCATGCCCGGTGCCGGGCTCGCGATCGGCTTCACCGAGCGGCGGCTCGCACCCGAGTCGCTCGTCCCGTTCGTCATCGGGTTCGCGGCGCTCGTTCTCGCCGTCGGCTTCGTGGTTGCGCTCCGCCGGAAACCGGGGGCGGGAAGAGGCGGTATGGGACGGTAAGGGACGGTCAGACCCTCGTTCGTATTTGCGCCGCCCCAACTCGGCCTCCATCTTGGCAGGGTCGATCGTCCGACCGCCGGGCCGCGAGGCATTCCCGCGGCCGATCTCCCTTGAGGCGCTCGAGGAGATCCAAGTGCTGACGGCGCCGTTCGACGTCCGGCACGGCGGCTTTGACGGGACGTTGATGGATCGCCTGCAGCTTCCGTGATATGTTTCGCGGCGTGGAGACCTCTCCTCTGCTCACCGCTGAAGAGGTCGAGCGGATCTCGCTGCCTGGTAAGCAGGTCGAGCTCGTGCGCGGACGGCTCGTGGTTCGTGAACCGCCGGGCACGTGGCACGGGGCCATTGCGGCGAAGCTGGCCTACTACCTGGGCGATTTCGTGTATCGTCACGAGCTCGGCCTGGTATTCGCACAGGACACGGGCTTCAAGATCGCCGCCGATCCCGATACGGTTCGCGCTCCCGACGTTGCGTTTGTCGCGCGCGAGCGTGCCGGATTGGTTCGCGCCCGGGGGTACGCTGCGCTGGCCCCAGACCTCCTCGCCGAGATCCTCTCGCCTGACGACGCGCCCGCCGAGGTCCTCGCCAAGGTCGCCGACTGGCTGGCGGCCGGCACGAGGCTGGTGTGGCTGGTTGATCCCCAGCGTTTGGAGGTACGGGTCTACCGCCGGGACGGGAGCCTCTCGGTCTTGCGGGAGAACGACTCCCTCGACGGCGAGGATGTGCTGCCGGGTTTTGCCTGCCCGTTGATGCAGGTTTTCTCCTAACAGCTTGCGCCGCGACGTCCCGATCGATAGACTAGCTCCGTCGTTACAAGCGAACGGGGATTCACGGAAGCCGGTGCGAATCCGGCGCGGCCCCGCCACTGTGACGGGCAAGTCGTAGCGGCTCAAACGCCACTGGGTGTCATCACCCGGGAAGGCGAGCCGCCCGCCCGAAGCCAGGAGACGTCTTCGTTCGCGCCACCTGCAGATCCCTCGCGGGAGGGATGGTGGCGCTGCGCACAAGGCGCAGACGCTAGCCCATCTCCGCTCCGTCGGGGGTGGGCGTTTTCGTTATGCGCCGCTGGGCACAGCGGACCCACCTCGCGGCCCTCCTCGCGCTCGCCGTCGCGGCTTGCGCGCGGGGAGAACACGTTCCTGTCGGGGGCGGCATCGCCGTCACCGACGACGTGGGTCGGCGGGTGACGCTCGCCGCGCCCGCCCGACGCATCGTCTCGCTCCTACCGTCGTTCACGGAGATCCTCTTTGCGATCGGCGCGGGCGACCGGCTGGTGGGTCGCACCACTTGGTGTGACTATCCGCCCGAGGCGCTCGCCGTGCCGAGCGTCGGCGACGGCATGCCGCCGAGCGTCGAGGCGGTAGCGGCCCGGCGGCCGGATCTCGTCGTGCTGTATCGTTCCGGCCCGAACGTCACCGCGGCGGAACAGCTCGAGCGGCTCGGCATCCGGACGGTGCTCTTCGATCTCAACCTGCTCGAGCAGCTGGGTCCCGCGGCCCGGCGCCTCGGCGCGCTCACTGGCCACTCTCGCGCCGCTGATTCGCTCGCACGCGTCGTGGACAGCCTTGCCTCTCTCCCCCCAGTCCCTAGCACCCAGTCCCTCGCCTTCCTCGTCTGGGACAACCCACCCATCGTCATCGGCGCGGGGAGCTACCTCGACCGCCTCGCCGCGCTGGCGGGGGCGCGCAACGTGTTTCACGACGTCGGCTCGCCCTCCGCGCAGGTCTCGATCGAAACGATCGCCGCCCGCGACCCCGATTTCGTCGCTGTCCTGTCGGACAGTGCCTCCCCTGAGCCACCCCGGTATGCCTCGCGTCCGGAGTGGCGCGTGGTGCGGGCCGTACGGGAGCGGCGGTTCGTCTTCCTTCCGGGACAGCTCTTCGGGCGACCCGGGCCCCGCGCCGCGGAGGCGATCCGCGACCTCCGGCGGCGCCTCGAGGCCGCGCCGTGAGGTACGTCCTGCTCGCGGCGGCGGTCCTTGCGACGCTCGCGGCGGCGCTGCTCCTCGGGCCTGCGAACGTGCCGTTTGGAGACCTGCTGGCCTCGCCGATTGTTTGGCAGCTCAGGTTGCCGCGTGCGCTGCTCGCTTTTCTCGTGGGCGGCGCGCTCGGTGTCTCGGGCGTCGGACTCCAGGCGCTGGTCAGGAATCCACTCGCGGACCCGTTCCTGCTCGGTCTCTCGGGTGGCGCCGGGCTGGGCGCCGTTGTCGCCATCGCCTTCCATCTCCCGGGTCCCTGGGCCCTGCCGCTCGCGGCGTTCGTCGGGGCGGTGGGTGCGATGGCGCTCGTGTATCGACTCGGGCTCATGGGTGGGGCCGAGCTGGACCCGCGGATCCTGCTCCTGGGGGGTGTGGCCGTGGGCGCCTTCGCCGCGGCGATTACGACCGCTCTCGTCTCCCTCGCCGAAGCGGCGGAGCTGCGCAACGCGTTCCTGTGGCTCTGGGGCGGATTCTCGGGCGCGTCGTGGACCACGGTGCTCGTCATGTTGGTCTACGCGCCGCTGCCGCTCGTCGTCCTCGTTGCGGCCGCGCGGCCGCTCGACCTGCTTGCCCTCGGCGAGGAGCCCGCGCAGTACCTCGGCGCGGACGTGCGGCGTCTTAAGCGCCTCGTCTACCTGTCCGCGTCGCTCTTGACCGCCGCCGCCGTCGCCGTCGCGGGTGTGATCGGCTTTGTCGGGCTGATCGTACCGCACGTCTGTCGCCTCCTCTGGGGCCGGCTCCACCACACGCTGTTCCCGACCGCGTTCCTCACCGGCGGAGTCCTCTTGGCCGCGGCCGACACGCTGGCGCGCACCGTCGTGGCGCCCCGCGAGCTGCCGGTGGGCATCGTGACCGCGCTCGTGGGCGTGCCACTGTTCGCCTTCCTGCTCCGCCGATGGACCGTGAGCTGATCGTCACCGTCAGCGACCTCACGTGCCGGTATGCGAGCGCCCCGCGCGACGCTCTCCAAGCCGTCTCGCTGCAGGTTCGGGCCGGCGAATTTCACGCCCTGCTCGGGCCCAATGGCAGCGGCAAGACGACACTGCTGCGGGCGGCGCTCGGCCTCGTCCGACCCGTCCAGGGTCGTGCCGAGATCCTCGGTCGCCCGGCGAGCGACTGGTCCCGCCGGGACCTGGCGCGCGTGGTGGGCGTCGTGCCGCAGCGCGAGGAGAACCTGTTCCCGCAGCGGGTGCACGAGACGGTCCTCCTGGGCCGATACCCACACCTCTCGCTGTTCGGCGGCGTGCGCGCGGCGGACCGAGCAGCCGTCGAGCGGGCGCTGGTGGCCTGCGACGCGGTGGACCTGGCTGACCGCTGGCTCTGGACGCTCTCCGGGGGTGAGTACCAGCGGGTCCGGCTCGCCCGCGCCCTCGCTCAGGAGCCCCAGCTCCTCGTCCTCGA
>Ga0209056_10000489_pt1 | contig 43619 bp, 46 predicted proteins | sample GraSoiAngelo_114_FD_185876 | JGI IMG/M metagenome (GOLD analysis project Ga0209056, IMG submission 185876) | Grasslands soil microbial communities from the Angelo Coastal Reserve, California, USA - 14_0903_13_40cm (SPAdes) (version 2) | ecosystem: Environmental > Terrestrial > Soil > Grasslands...
GACCACGCGCGCGGCCACTTCGGCGGCCGTCAGCTCGCCGAGCTCCTCCAGGAGTCCGGCCAGCTCGTTCGGGTCCCGCGCGCGGCGCCCGGGCGCCGTGCGCTGGAGCTCGGCGACGACCGCGGCGACGGCGTCGGGCTCGAGCCGGCCTGCCGGCGCGGGCCAGGCCTTGCGCATGACCACGGCGTCGCTCCGGCGCTCCTCGGCGTGGCCCGCGCCGAGGTACGCCCAGTCCCAGGCGAGGAGCAGCGGATAGACGAACGGCGACGGCAGCGGGGTGTCGACGTGCCGCACCTCGAGGGCGCCCGCGCGGAGCCCGCCGAGGATCTCCCGCAGGTGGGCCACGTCGAGCGCGTCGTCGAAGCACTCGCGGAGCGTCTCGGCGACGATCGGAAACTCGGGCTGGCCGCCGACCGCCTCGAGGAGCGCGTCGGCCTTGAGGCGCTGGAGCCAGGCCGGCGTCCGCTGCCCGCGCGACATGCGCGGGATGAACAGGGCGCGCACGGCCGCGTGGCGGAAGCGGGTGGCGAAGAGCGGCGAGCCGATCAAGCCGTGGCCGAGGAACTGGTCGAGGTCCTCGGGCGCCACCAGCAGCGGCAGGCGGCCGGGCGCCGGCGGGACCTGACCGGGGGCGAAGGAGAGGAGCACGCCGTCGTCGGCGTGGCTCGCCTCCGCGACCAGGCCAAAGCGCCGCCGGAGCGCCTCGCGCAGCACGATGCCCCAGGCCCCGTTGACGCGCATGCCGAAGACCGAGTGGATCATCGCGTGCCGCCCGCCCAGCTCGTCGCCGAACGACTCCACGACGATCGTCCGGTCGTCGGGCACGCAGCCCAGCAGCTCGCGTCCCTTGGCGATCCAGGCGCGGAGCGCGCGCGCCGCCGTCGGGTGGAGGCCGCACTCGCGCGCGGCCCACGGCTCGAACCGGGGATCGTCGAGCCGCTCGACGACGTCGCGGCGGAGCCGGCCGACCAATACGCCGAGGTCCCACGAGCGTGACGGGTGCTCGCCTCTCCAGAACGGCACCGTGGGGGACATGCCGTGCGCGTCCTCCACCAGGACGCGGTCGGCGCGCACCTTCGCGATCCGCCACGCGTGGGACCCGAGGAGGAAGACGTCGCCGGGCAGGCTCTCGGTGACGAACTCCTCGTCGAGGGTGCCGACCTTCAGATCGGTGTCGGCGACGTAGACGTCGTAGAGCCCCGAGTCCGGGATCGTGCCGCCCGATGTCAGCGCGAGCAGGCGGCTCCCGCGGCGGGCGTGCAGGCGGTCGTTGACTCGGTCCCAGAGGATGCGAGGCGCGGCCCCCTTGACCTCGGCGGGCAGGGGCTCGGCCAGCGCGCGCACGACCGCGACGAACGCCTCCCGGCCGAGCGCCCGGTACGGCGCGGCGCGGCGACAGAGGGCGAGGAGCCCGTCTACCTCCCACGGGCCGGTCGCCACGCAGGCGACGATCTGCTGCGCGAGCACGTCGAGCGGCGCCTCCGGCATCGCCTGGCGGTCGAGCTCCTGCGCGCGGATCGCGCGGGCCACGGCGGCCGCCTCGACCAGCTCCTCGCCCCGGGTGGCGATGACCTTGCCCCGCGCGACGCGGGTCAGCAGGTGCCCGGCGCGGCCCACCCGCTGCAGGACCGCCGCGATCGTGCGCGGCGACTGCGTCTGGACGACGAGGTCGATGGCGCCGACGTCGATGCCGAGCTCGAGCGAGGAGGTGGCGACGAGCGCACGGAGCGCGCCCCCCTTGAGGCGGTCCTCGGCCTCGAGCCGCGCCCGCCGCGACAGCGAGCCGTGGTGGGCCAGGACGCTACCCTCGGGGAGCCGGTCGTCGAGGTTGCGGGCCAGGCGCTCCGCGGCCCGGCGACTTGGCGCGAAGACGAGCGTGGTCCGGTGCGCCGCCACCCACTCGGCGACCTGCTGGAGGAAGGCCTCCCACACGGTGTCACTCGGCACCGTCAGGAAATCGGCGACGGGGGCGACGACCTCGAGCTCCATCGCCCGCGAGAAGCCGGCGTCCACGACCGCGCCGCCGCGCCCGGCGCCGACGAGGAAGGCGAGGGCGTCCTCGACCGGGCGGACCGTCGCCGAGCAGCCGATCCGCTGCAGACCCTCCCCCGCGAGGGCCGCCAGCCGCTCGAGCGAGAGTGCCAGATGCGCGCCCCGCTTCGTGGCGAAGAACGCGTGGATCTCGTCGACGATGACGAACCGCGCGCTCGCGAGGGCGGGGCGGAATCTCTCCGCCGTGAGCAGAAGGTAGAGGGACTCGGGCGTCGTGATCAGCACGTGCGGGGGCCGGCGCGTCATCGCCTGGCGGGCCGAGGCCTGCGTGTCGCCCGTGCGCACGGCCACCCGCAGCGCGGGGAGCCGGTGGCCGGCGGCGGCCGCGGCGGCGGCGATGCCGGCGAGCGGCTCGCGCAGGTTCTTCTCGATGTCGTTGTTCAGGGCCCGGAGCGGCGAGACGTAGACGACGTAGACGCGCTCCTCGAGGCGGCCCTCGAGCGCCAGGCGGTGCAGGTGGTCGAGGGTCCAGAGGAAGGCCGCCAGCGTCTTGCCGGATCCCGTCGGCGCGACGATCAGCGTGTGTCGACCGGCCGCGATCGACGCCCACCCCTCGCGCTGGGGGCGCGTCGGCGCCCCGAACGTCTCCTCGAACCAGTGGCGGACGAAGGGCAGAAACGGCGCGAGCGGCATGGCGCGCTCATTGTACGCCTGCGTACGCGGCCGCGCGGTTGCCGGCGGCCCGCTCGCTCGATTACAATGCCCCACCCCGGCATGCGCTCCTTCGCGAAGGGCTCGCACGCGGATCTGGTCGCCCGCCTCCGGCCTGGCATGAAGGTCCTGCTCCCGCCCGGCTGCGGCGAGCCGGTCAGCCTGGTCGCCGAGCTCTGCCGCCAGGCGGACCGGCTCCAGCCCCTGACGCTCATGGGCGGGATCCACCTCGGCGACTATCCGTTCTGCCGGCCCGACCTCGCGGGGAAGATCACCTTCGTGACCTGGCACATGTCGCCGCGGCTCGCCGACGCCGGGCGGCGGGGGCAGGTCGACTTCGTCCCGGTGCGGTACTTCGACCTCGCGCGCGTCTTCAACCGCGGCGGCGCCTGGGCGCCGGACTGCGTCGTCGTCCACGCCGCGCCCCCCGACGCCCACGGCTACCTGAGCCTCGGGGTGTCCGCGAGCGTCACGCTGCCGGCCGCCCGCCAGGCCCCGCTGGTGATCGCGCAGGTCAACCCCCGGATGCCGCGCACGCTCGGCGGCGCGCTCCACCGGTCGCAGGTCGACGCCTGGGCCGAGGCGGACGAGGAGCTCCTGGTCTATCCGCCGCCGGTGCTCGGAGCGACCGAGCGCGCGATCGGGCGACGGGTGGCCGAGCTGATTCCGGACGGCGCGACGGTGCAGGTCGGGCTCGGCGCGAGCCCGCAGGCGGTCCTGGAATTCCTCGGCGACAAGCGGGAGCTGTCCCTGCACTCGCTCCTGGTCGACGGCGCCGTACCGCTCTGCGAGGCGGGCGTGGTCACGAGCGCCGCGAAGCCGTTTCACCGCGGCCGCATGGACATCGGCGAGATCATGGGGACGCGCCGGGTGTTCGGGTTCGCCCACGACAACCCGGCGGTCAACATGGAGTCCTCGGAGTACGTCCATGACCCGGCGGTCGTGGCCCGCCTGCCGCGGTTCGTCTCGATCAACTCGGCGCTGGAGGTGGACCTGACGGGCCAGGTGACGGCGGAGACGATCGGCGGCCGGCAGGTCGCCGGGATCGGCGGTCAGTTCGACTTCGTGCTCGGCGCCTCGGGGGCGCCCGGCGGGGCGTCGATCATCGCGCTCCCGTCGACGGGCCGCGACGGCACCGTCTCGCGGATCGTCCCGCGGCTCGCCGCCGGCGCCGCCGTCACCACGCCACGCTACCTCGTCGACTGGATCGTGACCGAACACGGGGCCGCCCGGCTGACCGGGCTCGGCGCGCGGCAACGGGCCGCGGCCCTGGCGGCCGTGGCCGATCCGCGGTTCGCCGAAGCCCTCGCGCGCGGCCGTGCTACTTCTTAGCGGCCTCGATCTTCTCGAAGATCTCCTGGTCGGTCGGGAAGCGGTACGTCGTCTTGTTCGAGTAGACGGTCTTGCCGTCGATCGCGACCTCGAAGATGCCGCCGAAGCCTTCCTTGAGGCCGGCGGTGATCCCGTACTGCTGCTTGATGGCGGCCTGCAAACTGGAGGCCTGGGGGAGGTAGTTTCACTCCCCGCAGTAGGTGATGAGGATGTTCATGTGTTCTCCCTCCTTCTCGGGACCCACTCGCCTTAACGATACCATGAGGCCCTTCCTGATCGACACCGATCCCGGCATCGACGACGCGCTCGCGCTGCTGCTGGCGTTCGGCTCGCCCGAGTGCCGCGTGGAGGCGATCACGACCGTCGCCGGCAACGTCGAGGTCCCGTTCTGCACCCGGAACGCCCGCCGGGTCGTCGCGGTCGCGGCGCCGATCCGACCGCCGCGTATCGTCGAGGGGGCCGCCGGTCCGCTCGCGCGCCCGCTGCGGACCGCCACCCACTACCACGGCGCCGACGGGCTGGGCGACGCCCTGCCGTCGGAGGCGCCGTCGCCCGCCCCGGCGCCCGGCTCAGCCGCCCGCACGCTTGTTGAGACGGCGCGCCGGGTCGGACGGATGCTCACCGTCGTCGCGATTGGACCGCTGACGAACGTGGCCCAGGCGCTCGAGTTGGACGCCACCGCCCTCGCGGACATCGGGCGCCTCGTCGTCATGGGCGGGGCGGTCGACGTGCCGGGCAACGTGACGCCCACCGCCGAGTTCAACATGCACGTCGATCCGGAGGCAGCCGACCGGGTGGTGGCGGCGGGCCTCCCGCTCGAGCTCGTCCCGCTCGACGTCACGCAACGCGTCATCCTCGCGCGTGCCGCGCTCGACGCGGCGCTCGAGCGGGCGCCGCGCCGCCTGGCCGACTTCGTCTCGAGGTGTACCCGGTTCGCCTTCCGCGTCGAGGCGGCGGCGGACCATCCGGGCCTGACGCTGCACGATCCCCTCGCCGTCGGCGTCGCGCTCGCCCCGTCCTTCGTCACCTTCGAGCGCGTCCGGCTCGAGATCGGTGCCGACGGCGAGACCCGGCGGCGGCCCGGGCCGCCGAACTGCCGCGTGGCGCTCGCCGTCGAGGCGGACCGGTTCGTCCCCTGGTTCCTGGAGCGCCTGTGCCGCGCGTCCTCGTCGTAGGCTCCGCCAACATAGACCTCGTGGCCGCGGTGGAGCGGCTCCCCGCGCCCGGGGAGACGGTGTCGGAGGGGACGCTGCTCGTGACCCACGGCGGGAAGGGGGCCAACCAGGCCGTCGCGGCCCGGCGGCTCGGCGCCGAGGTCCGCCTGCTCGGCTGCGTGGGCGCCGACGCGTCGGGCGCGGAGATTCGCGCGGGGCTCGAGGCCGAGGGGGTCGGGATCGCCGGCCTGGCGACGGCGCCGGACGCGGCGACGGGGACGGCGCTGATCGTCGTGGACGCGCGCGGCCAGAACCAGATCGCGGTGGCGCCCGGCGCCAACCGGCGCCTGCCGCCGTCGGCGGTGGAGCGGTGGGAGACGGACTTCGCGTGGGCGGATGTCGTGCTGTGCCAGCTCGAGACGCCGGTCGAGACCGTCGTGCGGGCGCTCGAGCTCGCCCGCGCGCGGGGGAAGCTCACGATCCTGAACCCGGCTCCGGTGCGCGACCTCGACCGGAGCGTCTGGCCGCTCGTCGATTATCTGACGCCCAACGAGAGCGAGGCGGCCCGTCTGGGCGGCGTCAGCGTGGCGGGGCCGGAGGAGGCCGCGGTGATCGTCACGCTCGGCGCGCGGGGCGCGCTCGCCTCGGGCCCGGCCGGCGACCTCGTGGTCCCGGCGTTCCCCGTGACCGCGGTCGACACGACCGCCGCCGGCGACGCCTTCAACGGCGCCCTCGCCGTCGGGCTCGCGGAGGGGGCGGCCCTCTGGCCGGCGCTCCGGTTGGCGACGGCCGCCGCCGCGCTCGCCTGCACCAAGCGCGGCGCTCGGCCCTCCCTCCCGGGTCGCGCCGAGGTGGACGCGCTCCTTGACCGAGCGGGGCCGGTGGACCGCTGAGCGGCGCGGGCCCAGCTGCGGCGCCGGCGGAGCCCGAGCGTGGGGCACGGCTGGCCCCGTGTGTCTCTCGGACTCGGACCAGCGCTCAGAGCTTGGCCGTCAGTCGACGAATTCGCTCGAGTGACGCCGCGATCCGCGCGTCCGAGAGCCGCCCGTCCTCCACCGCGCGGCGGAGCGCGGCGAGCGCGGTGACGGCGGCGGACCGGCCGTCGTCGAGCCGGTCGTCGCCGATCAGCAACAGGTCGACGCCCGCGCGGACCGCCTGCACCGCGGCCTCGGCGAAGCCGTAGTCGGTCCCGATCGCGCCCATACGGAGGTCGTCTGAGACGATGACGCCCGCCCACTGGACCTCCTGGCGCAGGAGCCCCGTCAGCGTGGCGGGCGACAGCGTGGCCGGGAAGTCCGGATCCAGGTGCCGGTTGAAGACGTGCGCGGTCATGACGGCGTCGACGAGCCCCTCCCCCAGCAGGGCGCGGTAGGGGTAGAGCTCGACCTCGGCGTCGGCGGTCTCGGTCACGTCGGCGAAGCCCGCGTGCGAGTCGGCGTAGCTCGAGCCGTGGCCGGGGAAGTGTTTGAGCGTCGTGAGGATGGCGGCCGCCCGCAATCCCCTGAGGTAGGCGCGGGCCTGGGCCGCGACGCGGAGCGGGTGCGCGGCGAAGCTCCGCCCGTGCTCGACGATCACGGGGTTGGCCGGATTGTAGCCAACGTCGACGACGGGCGCCAGGTTCCAGTTGACGCCGGCGTCCCGCAGCATGAAGCCGATTCGCCGCGCCTCCAGTTCGGTGAGCGCCAGATCCCCGGTTCGCCCGAGCTCCGCGTGCGAGAGCGTCGGCTCCCAGCCCCCGCGCGGCGAGAGGCGCATCACCTCGCCGCCCTCGGCGTCGGTGGCGATCAGGAGCGGCCGGCCGGTGCACTCGCGCGATCGGCGCTGGAGATCGGCGGTGAGGGTCCGCAGCTGCCCCGGGGACTCGATGTTCGAGTCCGCCAAGAGGACGACGCCGCTCACGCGGACCTCGCACAGGAGGCGGTCGAGCGGCCGATTGCCCGTGGCCGTCGTGCCCTCGAAGGCCACGAGCAGGAGCTGGCCCAGCTCGTCGAGCATCGGATCCGGCGGGCGTCGCGGCCGCGCGACGCATCCGGGGGCGAGGAACACCAGGACGGCCAGGCTAGCCGCGAGCGGCCTGGACAAGTCTCCGGACGCGCGCCGGGTCGATCGGATTTCGGACGTCGCCGTCGCGCTTGAGCCAGCTGCCGACGACGAGGGCGTCGGCGACCGACAGGAGCTCGGCCGCCGTCTCCGGCGTCACCCCGCTGCCGACGAGCATGGCGACCCCCGGCACCGCGTCGCGGACCCGCTTGAGGTCCCCGAGCGGGGTCGGCTCGCCGGTGGCGCGACCCGACACGATGAGCGCGTCGGCGAGGCCGCGGTGGACGAGGTCGCGCGCGTGCTGCTCGAGGTCGATGGCCCCGAGGGGCACGGCGTGCTTTCCCTGCACGTCGGCGAAGATGCGCACGTCGGCCCCGAGCAGGCGCCGATCGCGGAGCGTGTGGTACGCGTCGGTCTGCACGATGCCCTGGTCGGCGACCACGGCGGCGGCGTGGACGTTGACGCGGATGAAGCGGGCGCCGACCGCGGTGGCGATCGCGAGGGCGGCGCGGGCGTCAGACTTCAGCACGTTGACGCCGAGCGGGAGGCGGGGAACGGCCCGTCCCACGTGGTCGGCGACGACGGCCATCGCCGCGACGGTGGCGGCCTCGACCCGCCCGGGCGCGAACGGGACGTCGCCGAAGTTCTCGAGCAAGAGCGCGTCGAACCCGTTGTCGGCGAGAGCGCGGGCGTCCGCCAGCGCGCGGTCGATGACGGTCGCCATCGAGCCGGCCCAGCGCGGGCTTCCGGGCAGCGGCGAGAGGTGCACCATGCCGATCAGCGCCCGCTCGAGCTTCACCCCGTCAATTGTAACACCGCGTGCGTTCCGCTATCCTGGAGCGAGGCGGTAGCCACGCACACGCGGCTCCTCCGCGGCCCTCCGCCGCGGGCGGCGCGCCGGGGAGGAGTCTCGGATGCACGGCGAACACGGGCGGACCGGAGGTCGCGGGTGATCGACCGCATTCGACGCCTGTGGCAGCGGCGGTCCCGTTCGCGCCTCGGCCTCGCGCTCTGCGGAGGGGGCGTGATCGGCGGCATGTACGAGGTCGGAGTCCTCGCCGCGCTCGAGGAGGGGGTGTTCGAGCCGGCCCGCGGCTGCGACTTCGACGTCTACGTCGGCTGCAGCGCGGGGGCGGTGGTGGCCTCCGTGATGGCCAACGGCGTCCCCGCCTCCGAGCTCTACCAGATCCTCGACCAGGATCGGGTTGATCCGCTGAACTTCCAGCGGTCGTCCGTCTATGCGAGCAACGCCTTCCGCCGCGCCTTCGTGCAGTTCGCGCGCTTCGTGTGGGCGATCGGCAAGAACGCCGCGACCGGCTCCCGCCCGTCCGTCCCCGACATCCTGGCGCGGGCCGAGCACGACTTCCCGGCGGGGTTCTTCTCGCTCGCCCAGCTCGAGGAGTACATGCGGACGGCGCTCGCGGCCCGCGGCCTCGCGAACTCCTTCGCCGCCCTCAAGCGCCCGCTGCTCATCCCGGCCATCGATCTCGACTCCGCCGAGCGCGTGGTCTTCGGGCGGCGCCAGCTGGCCGAGGTGCCGGTCTCGCAGGCCATCGCCGCGTCGTCGGCCATCCCCGGGTTCTTCGAGCCGTACAGCATCGGCGGCCGGGAGTACATCGACGGCGGCGTCGGCTTCAGCGGCCACGCCGATCTCGCCGTCGAGGCGGGCGCCGACGTCGTGGTCATCGTGAACCCCCTGGTGCCGGCGCTGGACGACCCGGGCGAGCGCTCGCTCAGGGAGCGCGGCCTCTACTTCATCATGGAGCAGGCGAACCGGATCTACAGCCGAAGCCTGCTCCAGCACAATCTGGAGGCGACCGCCGCGCGTCACCCGGGGACCCAGATCTTCCTGATCCAGCCGCCGCCCCGGGGCACGCCGCTGTTCGGGCCCTCGATGGGCTTTGCCGCGAGCCACGCCGCGCTCCGGTACGGCTACACGGCCACGAAGGCGTGGCTGGCGGCGCACGGCGCCGAGCTCGCGCGCCGGATCGCGCGCGTCCCGCTCTCGACCATCGCGTGAGGGCGGTTGAGGGCGGCCCGGATCTTGACACCCATGGCCCAGTGGCTCATGATGATCGAGACCGTGCTGCGCAGTGAGTCCGTGCGGCGGCTGATCCGGATCGACGACACCACGCTCCGAAACGGGACGCAGGGCGAAGGGGTGTCCTTCTCGCTGGAGGACGAGCTCCGGATCGCGGCCCGGCTCGACGCGGTCGGCGCCCGCTCCGGCGAGGGTGGGTGGCCGGGCTCGCATCCGAAGGATATCCGGTTCTCCGACAACACCATCATCGCGGCGTCGTGGCGCGCGCTCGTGGACTCGGTCGAATACAAGCTGCGGCGCGACGAGCGCCAGAGCCGGAGACCATAGCTTTATGCGCATTCTCGTGGTCGACGACGAAAAGCCGATTCTGGACCTCTGCGTGAAGGTGCTCGGCCGAATCGGCTACGAGGTCGACGGCACCACCGAGGGTGAGGTCGCGCTGTCCAAGATCGCCGCGGGCCCGCTCGACCTGCTCGTCGTGGACTATAAGATGCCCGGCATCAACGGCTTCGAGGTCATCCGGCGTGCCCGCACGCTGAACCGCGCGCTCAAGATCGTCCTGATCACGGGCCACGGCACCCGGGAGGTTGTCGGCGAGGCGATCGACGGCGGCGTCAACGGCATCCTGGTCAAACCCTTTACGCCAGACGAGTTGACCCAGACGATCAACGCCGCCCTCGCGTGACGCCGCCACGTGCCCTGCCGGCACGACGGGCCAAAAAACGTCGGCCGAAATGGCACGCTCGGAGGCGCGTCGCTTCGACAAATCAATCGTTTACGCGTGGCACCCGGTGTGCAGCCTTAGCCCACGCGATGAACGGCATGAGTCTGCCTGCGCTCGGGGGCGCCGCCGTCAGCGCGGGCCTGCGTGGCGGGATCGAGCACGCCGTCGCGGTCGGCTATGGCCTCACCTACGACGCGATCGTCTCCTCGTTCGCGCCCTACCAGGCGCTCCTCGAGGAGATCACGGGCTACGCCAAGCGCTCCGTCGGCCCCCGGCGGGACCCCCGGTCGGTCCACGTGCTGGACGTGGCCTCGGGCATCGGGACCCTGGCCTTTCGGCTGGCCCGCGAGGGCTACACGGTCGTCGGGCTCGACGGCGTCGAGTACCTGGTCGAGATCGCCCGGGAGAAGCGGCGGGAGCGGAACGTCGCCAACCTCGCCTTCCACCGGGTCGACATCGGCGGCGACGAGGTGCCGTGGCGGGGGGCGTTCGACTTCGCCGTGAGCCTACACACGCTCTACTGGCACTCGCGGCCCGCGCAGGTGCTGGCGGCCACGCGGCGGGTCCTCCGGCCCGGCGGCCACGCGCTGTTCCTGAACTACTCCCGCCCGGCGCGGGTATTCCCGACCTTCGAGACGATCCGGGCGTCCCAGGGGTGGGGCCCGGCACTTGGCGCGCTTCGCTGGCTCGTGCCCACCGCCCTCTTCGAGGGCTGCCGCGATTACGAGCCGCATTACATGCCGGCCACGGAGTTTCACGACGCCCTGACGCAGGCGGGCTTCGAAATCCTCGAGGCGAAGCGGACGTTCCTGGCCGAGATCAGCTGCCTGGCCTGGGTGCGTCGCGCCGAGGGCGCCGTGGCGAACGACCGTTGAGAGGTGCAGTGAACGTCCGATAGCGCCGGGACCCTCCGCCGCGTCGAGCACGCGCGCGCGCGGCGGGAGGCCGGGGATCGAGGTCATGCGCGGTTCGGCTCCGAGGCGTTCGGTCCGAAGGCAGGGCAGCGGAATTCCCGGTGGTCCACCACGCGGGGGGCCGGGGTCGCCCGGCGACCCGCCGTATGTCGTTACCTCTCGGCGCCTCCCTCTAAGTGTCGAATATCGTAAGCCGATAATCGATGCGGCTATGCTAGGCTCGGATGTGGGCGGCTGACGGGGGAGGTGGGTCCGCAGTGAGTATCGGCGCGTTCGTGGGGTCGGCCGCGGTGTCCCGGGTCCTTGCCCAGGGCAAGCGGGTGCGCCTCCGAACGTTCACCCGCGCCGACATGGCGTGCCTCTCCGAGTGGGCCGACAGCGCGTTCGTCGACGCGATGGTGGGCAGCGACTTCCTCTATCAGTATAAGCACCTGTATCATCGCCGCAATGAGCTCTTCCTCGACCTCCTCCTCCGGGACGGCAGCCAGCTCAACGCCCTCATCATTCCCATCAGAGGGAGCGGGGCGCCGGTCGGCTTCGTCCGGCTCTTCAACATCAACCTGCTCCACGGCTACGCCTTCCTCGAGATCGTGATCGCCGATCCCCACTCGCTACGCCACGGCTGGGGCGTCGAGGCGGGGCGTCTGATGGTCCTCTACGCGTTGGAGAGCCTCGGGATCCGCCGGATCGAGGCGAAGGCCTACGCGTACAACCGTCTGAGCCAGAACGCGCTCCTCCGCAACGGCTTCAAGCTCGAGGGCGCCCTCCGCCAGGCGTGCTTCTACAACAACCAGTACTGGGACATACTGGTCTACGGGCTCCTCAAGGACGAGATGGAGGAGCAGCGCAAGAAGCACAGCGTCTCTCTGTTCAGCGCGGACGGAGCCGAGCTGTGACGCTTCATAACCTCTTCCCCCTCGTCGCGCTCGCGCTGAACCTCACGCTGATCGCGCTCGTCCTCTACCGGGACTTCCAGAGCCGGATCAACCGCACGTTCGCGTACTTCCTGGCCGGGCTCGCGGTGTGGAACTTCGGCGTGTTCGTGCTCCGGTCGACCACGGCGCCGTCGAGGGCGCTCTTCTGGGAGCGCGCCGTGTTCGTGGGGCTCATCCCGGTGATTCCCCTCTACTACCACTTCGTCCTGCTCTTCCTGAACCGCACCCAGGTCTGGCGCCGCATGCTGCTGATCGCGTACACGTTCGCGGCCCTCTTCATGGCGGTGAACCCGACCGCGCTGTTCATCAAGGGCGTGAAGCTGACCACGTGGGGCTACGCGCCCGTCGGCGGCGCGTTGTACCCGGCCTTCCTCGTCTACATGCAGATCTTCATGCTGGCGGGCCTGACCCACCTCGCGCTGGCCTACTGGGGGATCCAGTCGAGCTTCCGGCGCAACCGCGCGAAGCTGATCCTCTGGGGGACCGTCGTCAGCCTCCTCGGCGGCTATGTGGACATCGCGCGCGCCATCGTACCGCGGTTCGAGCGGTTCTACCCGATCGGGATCCCCGCCAATGCCTTCTTCTCGCTGATGCTCGGGGTGGCGGTGGTCCGCTACCGGCTCGTCGACGTGGGCGTCATCGCCAAGCGCGTGGCCATCTACGGCGGCCTGGTGACGGGGATCCTCCCGCTCGTCGTCGGCCTCGGCGTCTACGTCGAGAAACGCTGGGACGCGAGGTACGCGCTCACGCTCCGGGAGGATCTGGTCATCGCGTTCCTGCTCGCGGTGGCGTTCACGCCGCTCAGCCGCTCCATCGAAGCCTGGCTGGACCGGGTCATGTTCCGGAAGCGCTACGGCTTTCAGGAGATTCTCTCGGACCTCCGGGGCCGGATGGGTTCCTTCCTCGACGTGAGCCGGCTGGCGGACACCCTCGTGCAGACGCTCGTGAGCCGGATCCCCCTGACGCACGGCGTCCTCTACCTCTACGCTCCCGAGCACGCGGAGTACCGCGTCCAGCGCGTGGCCTCCTCGGGGGCCGTCGAGCGCGAGTGGGCGGCGCTCCCCGTGACCCACCCGCTCGTCCGCTGGCTGCGGGAGAACAAGGAGGTCCTCGTCACCGAGGAAATCCAGATCCGGCGCGGCATGGCCGAGGCCCTCGCCGAGGCGGAGCCGGATCTGGCCGACATGAAGGTCGCGCTGCTGATCCCGATGGAGAGCGAAGGAGAGCTGATGGGGATCCTGGCCCTCGGCGAGAAGCTCTCGAGCGACGTCTTCGACGCCCAGGAGCTCGAGCTGCTTGAGGTCCTGGCGGGCCAGGCCACGATCGCCCTGCAGACGAGCCGGCTCTACGAAGAGGTGAAGCACTCCAACGAGCAACTGATCGAGGCCGACCGCCAGCGGTCGAAGTTCCTGGCTCAGTTCTCGCACGAGCTCCGGACGCCGCTCAACTCGATCATCGGCTTCTCGAAGATCCTCCTCAAGAGCCCCACGAGCGACCTCACGTCGGAGGACCGCAACGACATCGGGGCGATCCACTCGAACGGCGTGCACCTGCTGAACCTCATCAACGACGTGCTCGACTTTTCGAAGATCGAATCCGAGAAGGTCGAGCTGGTCCTGGAGACGGTGGCCGTCGAACCGCTGGTCGCGGAGTGCCTCCGCTCGACGGAGTCGCTGATCCGGGGCCGCAAGGTGAAGCTCCACCGGTGGGTGCAGCCGGGGCTGGTCCCCCTGCAGGCCGACCGCACGAAGTTCCGCCAGGTGCTGCTCAACCTGCTCTCGAACGCCGTCAAGTTCACCCCGGAGGGCGAGGTGACGGTCCGCGTCGAGACCCGCGACCACGAGCTCCTGGTCAGCGTGAGCGACACGGGCGTCGGGATCCGGGACGAGGACCAGCCCAAGCTCTTCAAGGCGTTCCAGCAGCTCACCGGGCAGGTGCACCTCCCGCTCGGGGGCACCGGGCTCGGGCTCGCGATTTCAAAGACATTCGTCGAGCTGCACGGCGGTAAGATCTGGGTGCAGAGCCGGCCGGGGCGGGGCTCGACCTTTTCGTTTACGGTGCCCCTGGAACCTACGGTGCCACTGGAACCCGTCGGGGTTCAGTGAGGAGCCAGCATGGCTGATCCGGTCAAGATCCTCCACGTGGAGGATAATCCCGACAACCGGCGCCTCGTGCGCCGGGTGCTCGTCGGGGCAGGCTACCAGGTCATCGACGCCGCCGACGGGCTCGAGGGCATCGAGCTCGCGGTGCGCGAGCAGCCGGACCTGATCCTCCTGGACATCAACATGCCGCGCTTCGACGGCTACGAGGCGGCGGCGGCGATGCGGGCGTTCCCGGCGCTCCAGTCCTCGCTGATCGTGGCGCTCACCGCCTACACCAACAGCGGGGACCGCGAGCGCATCCTCACCGCCGGCTGTAACGGGTACATCGCCAAGCCGATCGACGTCGACCGTTTTCCCCAGCAGGTCGAGGAGTTCCTGCGGGGCAAGCGCGAGTACGTGGCGCCGGCCCAGCAGACGCAGTACCTGCGCGAGCTGAATCGCGGCCTCGTCCAAAACCTGCTGAAGAAGATCCAGGAGCTGGAGCAGGTCAACCGGGGGCTCACGGCGCGCACCTCGCAGCTCGAGAGCCTGCATCACATCGGGGAGATGATTACCTCCCAGCTGAACCTGCACGCCTTGGCCGGCGAGGTGCTGCCGGGGCTGGCGAAGTCCCTGGGCTTCTCGGAGATCGAGGTGTCGCTGCTGACCCCCGGGGCGCCCGCGCCGCCGGCGCGGCCCCGGTCGCCCCGCAGCGAGCCGGCGGGCGACGACGGCCTGACGATCGAGGTGCCGCTGGCGGTCCAGGGACGGGTCACCGGGCGGATGCGGGCGCGGACGTCGACCCCCGGGCTCCCGCCGGAGGACGCCGAGCAGGTGCTGCGGATCGTGGCCAGCCAGGTGGCGGTGGCCGCCGAGAACGCCCGGCTCTACGAGGGGCTCCAGCGCCAGATGGAAGAGCTGAGGAACACCGAGGCCCAGCTCGTGCAGTCGGCGAAGCTGGCGGCCATCGGTGAGCTGGCGGCGAACGTGGCGCACGAGATCAACAACCCGATGACGAGCATCCTCGGCTACGCGACGCTCCTCCACGAGGAGACGCCAGAGACCTCCCCGCGGAAGGAGACGCTCAAGCTCATCCAGACCGAGTCGCTCCGCATCCGCGAGATCGTGCGGGCGCTCCTCGACTTCTCGCGGCAACGCGACTTCGCCAAGGAGCTGGTCGACATCCGACAGGCGGTCAAGGACACGCTCGCCTTGATCCAGCGGCACGCAGTCCTGTCGAACTGCAAGATCGTCGAGCAGTACGGCGACAAGCTGCCGCTGGTCGAGCTCGACGTCCCGCAGTGCAAGCAGGTCTTCCTGAACCTCGTGACGAACGCGCTCGACGCGATGCCGCACGGCGGGACCCTGACGGTGACCGTGACGCCGGCGACGCAGGACGAAGCGATCAGGATCGAATTTGCCGACACCGGCACCGGCATCCCGGAGGCCAACCTCGCCCGGATCTTCGAGCCGTTCTTCACGACCAAGCCGGCGGTCAAGGGGACGGGGCTCGGCCTGTCGGTCAGCCTCGGGATCGTCCAGGCGCACGGCGGGACGATCGAGGTCGCGAGCGAGCCCGGCAAAGGCAGCCGGTTCACCGTCGTGCTGCCCCTGCCCAAGAAGAGGTCCCCCGACCGCCGCTGACCCCCCGGCGGTGACGGCCCGCCCCGCGCCCTCGACGACGGGCGGGACGCGTTCGCCCGGCTGGCCCACGAGGCGACGGCCCTCTCCGAGGCCGGGCGCGTGGGCGACCGCCGGCCGTCCACCCCCTGGTGAGCCGCGGAAGTTTCCGATGACCTCTCTCCGCCTTCGCCACCCGCGCGACGCGGGCCGCCCGGTTGGTCGTGACCGCGCCGTTGCCCAGGGTCGCGTCGAGCGCCGTCGGGGGACGAAGGCCGTACCCCCCCTCGGGTCCTGCCCGACCGGACGCCTGGGCGGCCGCCCACGCTGATGCCTGGCCGGCGCTCGGCGGGGCGACCCGGTTAGCGGCGGCGGCCCGGCAGGAGCGCCTTGTAGAAGAGCAGCTCTCGGTAGCCCTGCGGCAGGTTGTCGATGTGGCCGGAGGGCGTGAAGCCGAGCGCGCCGTGCATCTGGATTGAGATCGCGTTCGTCTCCACCGTGGACGAGAAGAGGCGCGGGCTCGGCGACATCTCCTCGACCGAACGGAACAGCTCGCGGGCGACGCCCTGGCGGCGGACGTCCGAGCGCACGCTGACGAGCGACACGAAGGTGCACTGAAACCAGTCGGTCCGGTAGGCCAGCAGCCCGACGACGGCGCCGGCCCGGTCGGCTACGAGCAGGTGGTGTTGCTCGAGATAGGAGCGCACGAAGGCGCCGGCGCGGTCGGGCCCCGTGACCTCGGCCGCCAGCTCCGTCAGCGCGGCGAACTCGGCATCGCCGGGGGGCCGGACCAGACTCACGGCGAATCGAGGAACGAGCGCAGCGCGCGCTGGACGAGCGGGTTGTCGCCGAGGAGGATCGTGTAGTGATTGGTCCCCGGGACGACGACGAGCGTGCAGCGCGGGATGGCGTGGCGCACCGCCTCGGCCTCGTCCTGCGTCATGAGACAGTCCGTCTCGCCGAGCAGGCCGTCCGGCGCGCGCAGCAGCAGGGTGGGGGCCTTCACCTTCCGGTGCCAGACCCACAAGCGCTCGCGGCCGAGGTTCGCCAGCTCCTCCTCGATCGCGTGCCGGGCCACCTTCGAGCGGACGCCGCCGCCCGGGCCGGGCTCGACGTCGTAGGTGAAGTACCGCGTGAGGTGCTCGTTCCATCGCCCGGCCAGAAAGGGAAGCCCTTGCAGCATCTGGAGATACACGTCGAGCGATGGGAACTCGAGCCCGACCCGGGCGAGGGCGGGCCCGAGGGAGTCGAGGATCTCCGCGCGGACGTCAAAGCCCCCGTCGACCAGGACGAGTCGCGTCACGCGATCGGGGTAGTGCACGGCGAAGTGGAGCGCGATCGCGGCGCCGAGCGAGTGCCCCACGAGCACGGCCTGGTCGAGCCCGTAGTGTCCGAGGAGCCCCACGAGGTCGTCCGAGTGGCGGGCGAGGCTGTAGCCGCGCTCGGGCTTGTCGCTGTCGCCACGCCCGCGGAGATCCCAGGCGAGGACCCGGTAGTCCGGGGACAGCACCGCGGCCAGGCTCTCCCAGCAGGTGTGGTTCGCGGTGAGCCCGTGAACCAGGACGAGCGCCGGGCCCCGCCCGGGCCACTCCCGGACGGCCAGGGTGACGCCATTCACCCCGACGCGCGCCATCAGTAAGTGCCGGGCCGGATCTCGCGGTAGAGGGCCTTGAGCCGCTCGGCCGAGAACTCGCGCGACTGGCAGAGGCTGATGATCCGACGCTCGGTTGCTTCGATCTTGGCCACCGCGTCGGGGATCTTCGGCGCCAGGTCGGGCGGGATCGTCACGACGCCGTGCTGGTCGGCGTGGACCAAGTCGCCCGGCTTGACCCAGAGGCCGCCCACCTTGACGGGCAGGCCGAAGTCGACCAGGTGCACGTACGCGTGGGACACCGAGATGTGGGCGGCGACGAACTGGAACCCGAGCGTCCGCACCTCGTCGAGGTCCCGCACCGCGCCGTCGGTGATGACGCCGGCGCAGCCGAGCGCCTTGTGGATGTTGGCCTGCACCTCCCCCCACTGGGACCCCTGTCCCCGCGGCTCGTCGAGGTCGTGGACGACGACGACGCGCGGCTCGGGGATTGTCTGGATGAAGTCCCAGTAGCCGAAGATGCTCGCGCGATGGCCGTCGACGGGCGCCGGCTCCGCGCGGATCAGCGCGGTGACCGCGTGGCCCACGAGCGGACCGAGCTCGGGGAAGAGCGCCCGCAGCTCGCCCGACATGTACCCCTGGTTCCGCGGGCGGAGGTCGAAGGTCTCGATGGCGTTCGCCACGCTCGGGCTCGTGATCTTTCGGAGCGCGTCAATCACAGGGGGTTCCTCCGTAGGTGTCCTTCCCGTTCCGACAGTGAGGGGGTCGATCGTCAGGAGCGGTTCGGCGTGGGCCGCGATGAGCGACGGTCCCGGCGCCGGCGGCGCGCCGAGCGGGCCGAGGGTGGACGCTCACCGTGGAGACCGGGCCGAGGACTCTCATCTGACGCGCGTATGGTACCTACTCCACCGTGTCCGACACAATCGGACCCCGGAGAGCGGTGCCGCGGAGACCCTCTCCGCACGGGTGTCCCTGCCGCCCGCGGGCGGAGCCGCCCTGACCAGATCGCCGAGGCCGCCGTCGGAGGGTCCGAGCCCGGCGACGACGCCACGGCGCCCGCGTTGAACTTCGACGATCCTGCCGGCGTCGAGGCGTGACGCGGCCCGAGGGAGCCTGTCGACGGACCCTCGCCCCGGCCGCGACCGGGCGAAGGTCTCATCTCACTCGGTTTGGCCGAGCAGTTTCAGGAATTCCGCTTCGTCGAGGGTGGCGACCCCGAGGCGCTTGGCGTCCGCCCCTTTGGACCCGGGATTCTCGCCGACCACGACGTAGCTCGTCTTCTTCGACACCGAGCCGACGACCTGTCCGCCCCGGCGGTGGACCAGCTCCGTGGCGGCGTCGCGCGACAGCGTGACGAGCGTACCGGTGAGCACGAAGGTCTTGCCCGCGAGGGGCCGCGGGCCGGACGGCACCGCCGCCTCGACCGTGACCACGCCGGCCTCGCGGAGCCGATCGATGATCTTCCGATTCCGCGGCTCGGCGAAGTATCGGGCGACCGACTGGGCGATCTGCGGGCCGATGCCGTGGATCTGGCCGATCTCCGCCTCCGTCGCGGCCGCGAGTGCGTCGATCGTGCCGAAACGGAGGGCGAGGAGCTGGGCCGCGCGCTCGCCCACGAGGCGGATGCCGAGCGCGTTCAGGAGCCGGCTCAGCCCGCGCGTGCGCGACGCGGCGATGGCGTCGGCCAGATTCCGGGCCGACTTCGGCCCGAGCCGCTCGAGCGCGACGAGCTGGGCGACGTCGAGCGCGTAGAGGTCGGCGAAGTCGCGCACGAGCTCGCGATCGACGAGCTGGTCGACCACGCTCTCCCCGAGGTGCTCGATGTCCATCGCCCGGCGCGAGCCCCAGTGGAGCAGCCGCTCCTTCAGCTGGGCGGGGCACGCGCTGTTCGTGCATCGCCAGTACGCCTCCCCCTCGGGGCGGAAGACGACGCTCTGGCAGGCCGGGCACCGCGTCGGGAACGCCCAGGGCCCGGCGTCGGGCGGGCGGCGGGACTCGATCACCTTCACGACGTACGGGATGACGTCGCCGGCGCGCTCGATCAGGACCGTGTCGCCGACCCGGATGTCCTTGCGGCGGACCTCGTCCTCGTTGTGGAGGCTGACGTTGCGGATCACGACCCCGGCGAGCTCCACCGGCTCGAGCTGCGCGCCGGGCGTGAGCACGCCCGTCTTGCCGACGTTGACCGTGATCGCGCGCACGACCGTGGTGGCCTGGCGGGCGGCGAACTTGAACGCGATCGCCCACCGCGGGTGATGGGCCGTCGCGCCGAGCCGGCGCTGCTGCTCGAGCGAGCTCACCTTGACGACGGCGCCGTCGGCCTCGTACGGCAGGGCGTCGCGCTCGGCCTCGAGCCGCGTACAGTATTCGACCACCGCCTCGAGGTCGGGCGCGCGCGCGGCGCGTGGGCTCGTCGGGAGCCCGCTCGCGCGGAGGGCCTCGAGCGTCTCCCAGTGCGTGGAGACGAGCGCCTCGTCGCCCGCGCTCACGTGGTAGAGCAGGATGTCGAGCGGCCGGCGCGCGGTCACCTGGGGGTCCTTCTGCCGGACGGCGCCGGCGGCGGCGTTGCGCGGGTTGGCGAAGGTGGGCTCGCCGTCCTCCTCGAGCTGCCGGTTCAGCTCGTGGAACTTTTGGCGCGGCATGAACACCTCCCCGCGGACCTCGAGCTCGCGCGCGGCGGCGAGGGGGGCGCCCAGCGTGCGGGGGATGCTCCGGATCGTGAGTAGGTTCCGGGTAATGTCCTCGCCGACGCGCCCGTCGCCGCGGGTGGCGGCGCGCACGAAGCGGCCGTCCTGGTAGAGGAGCGCGACCCCGAGGCCGTCGATCTTCGGCTCGCACACGTAGTCGAACGCGGCGCCCGGGAGCGCGCGCCGGAGCCGGGCCTCGAACTCGCGGAGCTGGTCGTGGGTGGTCGCGTTGTCGAGGGAGAGCATCGCGACCTTGTGCTCGACGGGGACGAACGCCGCGGCGACCTGACCCGCGACGCGCCGGGTGGGGCTGTCCGCGGTGACCAGGTCCGGGTGCCGGGCCTCGAGCGCGCGGAGCTCGCGCATGAGGGCGTCGTACTCCGCATCGGAGACCTCGGGCCGCGCCTCGACATAGTACAAGTGGTCGTGGCGGCGGATCTGCTCGCGCAGCGCGGCGATCCGCGGGGCGGCGTCGGCGTCCGCGCTCACGGCGTCACCGCGCGCGCTAGTTCGAGACCGGCGCGCGGGCACGCGCGTGCGCCTCCCGGGCGAGCGCGGCGACGCGATCGTGGTCCTCGCCGGCGGGGACGACGGCCAGGAACTTGTCCCAGGACCGCGCCGCCCCCGCGTAGTCGCGCTTCAGCTCGTAGAGCACCTGGCCCCGGTAGAGCAGCGCCGGCGGGTAATTCGGATCGATCTGGAGGGCGCGGTTGAAGGTTTCGAGCGCCACGTCGCCGTGGCCGCCGAGGCTGAGGATGAGGCCGAGGTGAGTGAGGGCGTCGACGTTCCGGTGGTCGCGCTTGAGCACGGCCTGGTACGCGGCGATCGCCTCGCCGTAGCGTCCGGCCACGAGGCTCGCCCGCGCGGCCTGGAGCATGCCGGCGACCATCTCCGGCGTCAGGGGCCCGCGGGGGGCGTTGGCGAGACTGGGAGCCGCTCCGGGCGGGGTGCTCGCCGGCGGCTCGAGAGGGCCCGCCCCCGAGGCCGGCGTGCCGGCGCTTCCATCCGGCGCGGCGTACCAGGCGGTGCCCAGTCCGAGCGCGACGCCGAACCCGAGGAGGGCGACGGCTCCGATCGCGACCGTCACGGGTCGGCGGGTCCACGGCCCCCGCGCGCCGGTCCCTCCGCGGCGGGGGGCCGGCGGCTCCGGCCGCGCGCCGAGCGCGTCGAGGGCGGCGAGGATCTCGGCCGCGCGCGCCTCGTAGCGCTCCCGGAGCGCCGCGTAATCGTCGTCGGAGAGATGGCCGGCGCCGTGCTCGAACTCGAGCTCGCGCAGCGCGCGGTACGCCGCCCGCTTCTCCTCGTGCAGCTGCTCGCGAGGATCCCGGGGCAGGGGGAGGAACCGGGGGGCGCCGCCGCGGCGGAGGAGCGGCCACAGGGCGAACGCGAGCGCGGGGAGGCCGATCGTCGCGGCGACGAGCAGGATTCTGGTCACGGCAGGGAGTCGAGCTCTCGGCGGATCCGCTCGCGCAGCGCCGGGTCGACCGGGGTGGCCGGCCGGGCGCGCGGGCGCGTCCACCGCCGGAGCAGGACGGCGACGACGGCGAGCCCCACCAGCACGGATACCACCGGGGCCGCCCACACGAGCAGGTTGAACCCGTGCTCGCGCGGCGCCAGGAGGATCCACTCGCCATACTTGTCGACGAAGTATTGCACGACCTGCTCCGGTGCCTCGCCGGCGGCCAGCCGCTCCCGGATGATGGCGCGCATCTGCGCCGCCATCTCGGAGGGTGAGTCGAGGACGGACAGGTTTTGGCAGACGACGCAGCGGAGCTGCGCCGCCACGCGGCGCACCGTCTCCTCGTCGATCGTCGGGGCCGCGTTCGCCGGAACGGTCGCCGCCGCCGCCGCGACCGGCCCCGCGGCGAGCCGCGGCGCCGCGGGGGCGCGTGCCTCGACCGAGCGCCCGCCCACGAGCCCGGCGACGGTCAGCGCCAGAAGGCCGGCCCGCCTCACGCCGGCTCGCCCAAGAGCGTCTCCACTTCGCCGCGGAAGAGGTCGTCGCTCACGGCGCCGGTCTGCTTGAGCCGGATCCGCCCGGCGCGGTCGATGAAGAACGTCTCCGGCACTCCGTAGACGCCATACTCCACCGAGACCTTCCCGTCCGGATCGGGGGCGTTCGGGAAGGAGAGGCTGAAGTCCGCGATGAACTTGCGGGCCGCGTCGGGCTGGTCCTGGATCGCGACGCCGACGACCGAGACCTCGCGGTCCCGGTAGGCGCGCCACGACCGCTCGAGCGCCGGCGCCTCCTCGTAGCACGCCGGGTAGCACCAGGAGGCCCAGAAGTTCAGGACGACCACGCGGCCCCGCAGGCTCGCGAGCGAGACGTCCGTGCCGTCGAAGGTGCGGAGCACGAAGGGGGCGGCGGGGCGTCCGACCAGGGGCGAGGGAATGTCGTGCGGGTTCACCCGGAACCCGTACGCGAGCAGCCCGAGGACCGGCACCACCGACAGCGGGATCAGCCAGCGCCACATGCTAGGCGAGGCGGTCGTCGGGGACGATCGCGAGCAGGGCGCCGAGCGTGAGCACGAGGCCACCAATCCAGATCCAGCTCACGAGCCGGTTCACGAGCACCTTCACCGTGGCCGCGGAGCCGTCGCGCGCGAAGTCGCCGAGCACGAGGTACAGGTCCTCGGTCAAGCCCATCCGGTAGTCGACGCCCGCGATCGGGGCCTGCTCCTGCCGGTAGAACTTCTTGCTCGGGCGCATCACGATCGGCGCGCCCCCGCCGCGGGAGACCGTGAAGGTCCCGACCACGCGGGCGTGGGTCGACTCCTGCGCCGCCGAGAGCCCCTCGAAGCGGAAGCGGTAGCCGGCCACCTCCACCGCCTGGCCGCGCGTGAGCGTCGCCTCGGTCTGCACCGACCAGGCCTGGGAGCCGGTGACGCCGAGGGCGACCAGGAGGATCCCGAGGTGGATCACGAAGCCGCCGTAGCGGCGGTTATGGCGCAGAAAGAGGCCCGTGACCGCGCGCGCGAGGCCGACGCCGGCCCGCAGGCGCGCGCGCGTGCCGCGGAGGACGTCGAGCGCGATGGTGGCGGCGGCGAAGAGCGCGAGGGCGAGCGTGAGCACCGCCAGCGTGGACCGCACGCCGACCAGATGCAGCACGGCGGCGGCGACGAGGCCGATCGCGACCGGGCCGAGGAAGTTGCGCGTCAGGTTGTCGATCGAGGCCCGCCGCCAGGCGATGAGCGGGCCGACGCCCATCAGGAAGATGAGCGAGAGGAAGAGGGGCACGTTCACCTGGTTGAAGAACGGCGCGCCGACGCTGACCTTGACGCCGCGGATCGCCTCGCTCAGGAGCGGAAAGACGGTGCCGAAGAAGACCGTGAACGCGGCCGCGACCAGGAAGACGTTGTTCAGGAGGAAGGCGGACTCGCGGGAGAGGATGCTGTCGAGCTCCCCCTGGGCCGTGAGCAGGTCCCAGCGCCAGGCGAGCCCGCCGAAGGCGACGAGCAGCACCAGACCGAGGAAGGCGAGGAAGAAGGCGCCGATGGAGCCCTGCGAGAAGGCGTGCACCGACGCGATCACGCCCGACCGCGTGAGGAACGTGCCAAAGATCGTGAGACCGAAGGTCAGGATCACGAGCGAGATGTTCCAGAGCTTGAGCATGCGCCGGCGCTCCTGGATCATCGCCGAGTGCAGGAGGGCGGTGCCGGTGAGCCAGGGCATGAACGCGGCATTCTCGACCGGATCCCACGCCCAGTAGCCGCCCCACCCGAGGACGTGATAGCTCCACCACCCGCCGATCAGGAGCCCGAGCGAGAGGAAGTACCACGCGACGATGGTCCACCGGCGCGTCGTCGTGATCCAGGCGTCCCCCACGCGCCCGGTCACCAGCGCCGCCATCGCGAAGGCGAACGGGACCGTGAAGCCGGTGAAGCCGAGGTAGAGCGCCACCGGGTGGGTGATCATCCCGGTGTCCTCGAGCAGCGGGTTCAGCCCCCGGCCGTCGGCGGGAACGGGGGTGAGGCGCTCGAAGGGCGGGGCCGGGAGCGTCATCACCAGCAGAAAGAAGGCGATAATGCCGAGCATGACCGAGAGGGCCCAGGGGTAGAGGTCGCGCTCCCCGCGGTGGCGCAGCACGACGATCAGCGTATAGAGCCCGAGCATCCACGCCCACAGCAGGATCGACCCCTCGAGCGCGCCCCACACGGCCGTCACGCGGTAGTAGAACGGCGTGCTGAGCGTCGTCTGCTGGGCGACGTAGCGCACCGAGAAGTCGAACGTGAGGAACGCGTACGCGAGGAGCAGGAAGCAGGCGGTGACCAGCGCGAAGACCGCGAGCGCCGCGCGCTGGGCGGATTCGATCAGCGCCGGCCGCCCGGTCTGGGCGCCGACCGCCGCCGCGATGGCGCCGTACCCGGCGAGCACGATGCCCACCACCAGGGCCCCCTGCCCGAGCTCGGGGATCACCGCGGGGCCCGCCGCTGGAGCGCTCGAATCATCTCCTCGTACGCCGCCGACGAGGGATCGCCGTGCGGGGCCTGGTAGTTCTCCGAGTGCTTGGCCATGATGAGCGTCGCCTTGAAGTATCCGTCCGGGGTCCACGAGCCCTCCACGACCGCCCCGCGCCCTTCGCCAAACAGGTCTGGTGGCGTCCCCTTGTGTCGCACCGGGACGCGCCCCTTGCCGTCGGTGAGCGCGAAGTCGAGGTCGAGGCTGGCCGGGTTCCAGTGCACGGAGCCCGGCGCGACCATGCCGCCCAGCCGGTAGGCCTTGCCGGCGACGGCGGCCGCGGCGAGCTCCGACGGCGTGATGAAGTACACGGCCGACTGTGTCACGCCGGTGTAGATGAGGTAGGCGAGGGCGATCACGATGACCGCGCCCCCGACGAGGAACTTCGTGTTTTGGTTCGTGGTCACGGTGCGGCCTTCATCGCGGCGTCGCCGTGCCCGGCGGGGCCGGGCGGCGGTCGTGCTTGGCGGTCGCCTCGCGCTCGAGCCGAACGAGGCGCCGCCAGTAGCCGCCCAGCACGATCGCGGCCAGCCCGTAGGCCGCGACCACGAACCCCCAGTGATCTGGCGTCGCGGCGGGGTCCGGCGTCACGGCAGGCCCTCCTCGGAGAGCCGACCCACTCGGATGCGCTTGGCCAGCAGGTAGGCGAACAGGAGCGTGAACGCCGCCCAGTTCACGCCGAGCGTGAGCCGGAAGATGCCGGCCAGGGCGGCGGGGACCGGTCGGAGGAGCGTGGGCGGCTGGTGGAGCGTCCTCCACCAGAGGACCGAGAAGTGCACCAGCGGGAGGTTGAGCGCCGCCACGATGCCGAGCACGGCCGCGAACTGCGCGCGGCGCTCGGCCTCGTCGATCATGCCCCGGAGCATGAGATAGGCGACGTACGTGACGAACATGACCGCGGTCGAGGTCAGACGCGCGTCCCACGTCCACCAGGTCCCCCAGGTCGGCTTGCCCCAGAGCGAGCCCGAGGCGAGCGTCAGCCCGGTGAAGACGGTCCCGAGCTCCGCGGCGCTGCCGGCCCAGTGATCCCACGCCTGGCGTCGCGAGACGAGGTAACCGAGGCTGGCGACCAGGACGATGGCGAACGCGAGGTACGCGGTGAGGATCGAGGGCACGTGGAGATACATGATGCGCTGTACGTTGCCCTGGCTGACCTCGCGCGGGGCGACCCCGAGGGCCAGCCCGAGCCCGGCCAGGAGCCCAAGCGCCGCCAGCCAGCCGAGCACGCCCGTCAGCCCGCGCCTACCCGTCGAGAACCACATCGAACGTGAGAACGCCGATCGTCAGGTATATGACGTTGGCCACGGCCAGAAGCTTCAGCCAGTGGGCCACGGTGCCGAGCGGCTCGCCCAGCAGCACGGCCTCCGTGGCTTTGACGGTGCCGAGCAACACCGGCACCTCGACCGGCAGCAGGAGGACCGGGAAGAGGAGCTCGCGCGCCCGCACGTGCGCGGTCATCGCCGCGAAGAGGGTGCCGACGGCCGCGAGGCCGAGCGTGCCGAGCCCGACCACGAGCGCCAGGCCGGGCAACGCGGCCACGAGGTCCAGGTCGAAGAAGACCCCAAAGAGGAGGAGGAAGATCGCCTCGACCGCGAGCATCAGCAGCAGGTTGCCCGCGAGCTTGCCCACGTAGATCGCCGACTTCTCGCCGGGCGCGAGCCGAAGACCGTCCCAGCAGTCGTTGTCCCGCTCGCCGGCGAACGTCCGCCCGAGGCTGAGCAGGCCGCTCAGGATGAAGCCGAGCCAGAGCAGGCCCGGCAGCGCCGCGCTCAGGCGCTCGCGGTCGGGCCCGAGCGCGAACTGGAAGAGGAAGATCAGGAGGAGCGCGAAGAAGAAGAGCGAGTTCAGCGTCTCCTTGGCGCGCCACTCGATCGTGAGGTCCTTCCACGCCAGGATCCACGCGCGCCGGGCGAACCTCACGGCGCCTCTTCCGTGTGGAGCGCGTAGAGCCGCGCCAGCTCCTCGGGGGTCACCAAGGAGCGGGGACGGTCGAGCGCGATGCGGCCGCCGCCCAGGATGGCGATCCGATCCGCGACCGAGAGCTGCCGTCCGAAGCTGTGGGTGACCATCACGATCGCGCCGCCCCCCGCCTTGAAGGCGTGCAGGTACTCCTCCAGCCACTTCTTGCCCCGCTGGTCCAGTCCCGCGAACGGCTCGTCGAGGAGCAGCACCTGCGGGCGAGCCAGGACCACGCGCGCGAGCGACAGACGCCGCTTCATCCCGGCCGAGAAGCTCCGCACGCGCTCGCCCGCGTACGGCTCCAGCTCGACCGCCGCCAGCGCCTCGCGGAGGTGGGCGGCGAGCGCCTGTCCCCCCGCGAGGACGCGCCAGAACCGGAGGTTCTCCTCCGCCGTGAGGTCCTCGTAGATCAGCGTGCCGTGGGCGACCAGGCCGATGCGCTCGCGCACGCACTCGGGCTCGCGCCCGCAGTCGAACCCGGCGATGCTCGCGGTGCCGCGCGTCGGCCGCGCGAGCGTAGCCAGGATCCGGAGCAGGGTGGTCTTGCCGGCCCCGTTGGCGCCCAGCAGCGCCACCGCTTCTCCCGCTCGGACCGAGAGGCTCACGTCGTCCAGTACGAGGGTGGCGCCGAATGCCTTGCGGAGGCCCGCGACGTGGACGAGGGGCTCGGTGGCGTCCTTCAAAGACGGCGGAGCGGTCGCCCGGCGCCCGCGGGCGCTTACGGGTGCATCGCGCGGAGGCGCCGGACGCGCTCCTCGATCGGCGGGTGCGTCGAGAAGAGCCGCATGAGCGTCTGCCCGCTGAGGGGGTTGACGATGAACAGGTGCGCGGTCGCGGGGTTCGCCGGCATCGGCTCGGCGCGCGCGGCCGTCTCGAGCTTCTCGAGCGCCTTGGCGAGCCCCCACGGGCGCCCGGCCAGGCGCGCGCCCGAGGCGTCCGCCTGGTACTCGCGGGCGCGGGAGACGGCGAGCTGCACGAGCATGGCGGCGAACGGCGCGAGGATCGCGAGCAGCAGCATCGCCCACGGGCTCCCGCCCTCCTCGTCGTCGGACGAGCGGCCGCCGCCAAAGAACGCGGCCCACTGCATCATGTGGGCGAGGTAGGTGATCGCGCCCGCGATCGTCGCGGCGATCGTCGAGATCAGCACGTCCCGGTTCCTGACGTGCGAGAGCTCGTGGGCGAGGACGCCCTCGAGCTCCTCCTCGTCGAGGATCCGCATGATACCCTCCGTCACCGCGACGGCGGCGTGGGCCGGGCTCCGGCCCGTCGCGAACGCGTTGGGCGCGTCGGTCGGGATCAGGTAGACGGGGGGCATCGGGATCTGCGCCCGGGTGGCGAGCCGGCGGACGATCGCGTACAGACGGGGTGCCTCGGCCTCGGAGATCGGCCGGGCGCCGTACATGGCCAGCACGATCTTGTCGGAGAACCAGTAGCTGACCATGTTCATCGCCACGGCCACGGCGAACGCGACGACCATCCCCTGCTGCCCGCCGAGGGCGTAGCCGATGACCACGAAGAGCGCGGTCAGCACCCCGAGCAGCACGCCCGTCTTCAGCATGTTCGACATGGCCCCGGTCTCCCCAGGACAAGAGGGTACCATACGGCGCCACGGTGCGAGGGGGCGGGAAGCGAAAACACGGCCAAATGCCTTGACTTGGCCGACCCCGCTCGATATACTGGCTCGGTCGCTGAAAAATTCATTGTTCTCGGAGTGTTAGGCGGCGCCTGTCGACAATGGTCATTCGAGTCTCGGAGATTCCCGACGACGGGCTCTCGGTCGAGGGCGCCGATAAACTGCCCGAGCCGTTTCACGACCGCTCGTGGCGCCTCGAGGAGCTCGCGCTCCTGGTCGAGCGGGACGACCGGGACGTCGTGGTCCGGGGCCGGATCGCGGTCAGCGTGCCCCAGGTGTGCGGGCGCTGCCTCGAGCGGTTCCCGACCCGGGTCGCGCCCGCGGTCGACGCGCGGTTCTCGCCACGGCCCGAGCGCGGCAAGGAGCCGATCGAGCTCGGCTCCGACGACCTGGAGCTCGACTTCTACACGGACGACTCGCTCGACCTGGCGCAGCTGGCCGAGACCGAGACGACCCTCGCGCTGCCGATGAAGCCGCTCTGCCGCACGGATTGTCGTGGCCTCTGCCCGACATGCGGCGGCAACCGCAACGTGGTCGAATGTGCGTGCGCCGGCAGAGCTCCCGACCCCCGCTTCGCCGTCCTGAAGGACCTGGCCGGTCGACTGTCCGGTCCATAGGAGCGACTCACCATGCCTCTCCCGAAGCGACGCCACTCCAAGACCCGCGGACGGAAGCGCCGCACCCATTACACGCTCGCCGCGCCCTCACGGTCGGTCTGCCCGCAATGCCGTGAGACGAAGGCGCCGCACCGCGTGTGTCCGCACTGCGGTTACTACAAAGGACGGGAGATCGTCGCGGTCGAAGGCGCTTGAAAATCGCCGTTGACGCGATGGGCGGCGATTACGGGCCCGCCGTCATCGTCGAGGGCGCCGTCGCCGCGGCTCGGGAGTACGGCGCCTCTCTCCTCCTCGTGGGCGACAAGGCGGCCGTCGAGCGCGAGCTGGCCCGCTGCAAGGCCCACGACCTCGCCCTCGAGGTCCGCCACGCCTCGCAGGTCGTCGGCATGGCCGAGGCGCCCTCGCAGGCGCTCCGGCGGAAGCGGGATTCCTCGCTCCGGGTCGCCGCCGACCTCGTGCGGGACGGCGAGGCGGCCGCGCTGGTGTCGGCCGGCAACACCGGCGCCGCGCTGGCCATCGCGATGTTCGTGGTGGGCGTGCTCCCCGGCGTCGATCGCCCCGCGATCGCCGCGGTCCTGCCGAACCTGCGCGGCTTCACCGTGCTGCTCGACGCCGGCGCCAACCTGGAGCCCAAGCCGAAGCACCTCGTGCAGTTCGCGGTCATGGGGCACGTCTATGCGCGGGACATCCTGGGGTACGCCAACCCGCGCGTGGGGCTCCTCTCCGTCGGCGCGGAGGAAGGCAAGGGCAACGACCTCACCAAGGAGGCCTACGACGAACTCAAGGACTCGTCGCTGAACTTCGTCGGCAACGTGGAGGGTCGCGACATCTACAACGGGCGCTGCGACGTCGTCGTCACCGACGGGTTCACGGGCAACGTCGCGCTCAAGATCTCCGAGAGCCTGGCCGAGATGCTCGGCTCGATGATCCGGGAGGAGCTGACCCGCGACGCCCGCTCGAAGCTCGGCGCCGCGCTGGCCCGGCGGGCGTTCGACCGGTTCAAGCGGCGCGTGGACTACACGGAGATGGGCGGGGCGCCGCTCCTCGGCATCAACGGCGCCGCGATCATCTGTCATGGTGCGTCCCCGGTGAAGGCGATCAAGAACGCGGTGCGCGTCGCCGGCGAGTGGGCGGCCGCCAATCTGAACGAGCACGTCAAGGCCGCGCTCGAGGCGGAGGCCGCGCGGGAGGTGCGGGAGGGGGGCCGGGAATGACGCGGGCGAAGATCGTCGGGGTGGGGGCGTACGCGCCCAAGCACATCCTCACCAACACGGAGCTCGCGAAGCTGGTCGAGACGTCCGACGAGTGGATCGTCCAGCGCACGGGCATCCGGGAGCGGCACGTGGCCGACGACAGCGAGGCGACCTCCGACCTCGCCGTGCGGGCGGCCCAGCAGGCGCTCGAGCGGGCGAACCTGGGGCCGGAGGACGTCGACTTCATCGTGGTGGGCACCACGACGCCCGACATGGTGTTCCCGACGACGGCCAACTTCGTGCAGCACAAGCTGGGGGCGCGGCGGGCGGGGTCGGTGGACGTCCTGGCGGCGTGCAGCGGCTCGATCTACAGCCTGTCGATCGGGAGCCAGTACATCCAGAGCGGGAAGTATCGGACGGTGCTCTGCATCGGGGCGGAGACCCTCTCGCGGATCACCGACTTCACGGACCGGGGCACCTGCGTGCTGCTGGCGGACGGGGCCGGGGCGGCGGTGCTGCAGGCGTCGGAGGACGGCGCCGGGGTGCTGGACGCGGACCTCTACTCGGACGGCAAGTACTGGGAGTACCTGTACCAGCCGGGGGGGGGCAGCCGGCACCCGGCGACGGCGGAGACGGTGGCGGGCCGCCTGCACTACGCGAAGATGAAGGGCAACGAGGTGTTCAAGGTCGCCGTGCGGATGTTCGGCGACTGTGCGGCGACGATTCTGGAGCGGAACGGGTTCGGGGCGGCCGACATCGATCTCTTCATCCCGCACCAGGCGAATCTGCGGATCATCGAGGCCGCGGTCAAGCGGCTCGGGCTGCCGATGGAGCGGGTGCTGGTCAACGTGGACCGCTACGGCAACACGGGGGCCGCCTCGGTGTACGTGGCGCTCGAGGAGGCGTGGGCGCTCGGCCGGATCGCGCCGGGCGACCTGCTCTTGCTGGCGGCCTTCGGCGGCGGCTTCACCTGGGGCGCCGCGCTCGTGCGGTGGTAGGGCGGGCCGCGGACGCCGGTGGGGCGCGGCCCGGCCCCCTGGGCCGCGCCCGCCGCGCCGCCCGCGAGGCCCCGCCTCCGCAGCCTCGCCCGCGCGACGAGCGCGCGGCGGCGCCCCGGCCGATGCCGATGCTGGTCGCCTTCCTCTTCCCCGGGCAGGGCTCCCAGGCGGTGGGCATGGGGCGGGCCTTCGCCGAGTCCTCGGCCGCGGCGAAGGCCGTCTACGCAGAAGCCAACGACGCGCTCGGATTCGACCTGGCGCGGCTCAGCTTCGAGGGACCCGAGGCCGAGCTCCAGCGCACCGCCAACACTCAGCCCGCGGTGCTCACGGCGAGCGTGGCCATCGCGGCCGCCTGCGCCGAGCGTGGGCTCGCCCCCCACATGATGGCCGGCCACAGCCTCGGCGAGTACTCCGCCCTGGTGGCGGGCGGGGCCCTCCGCTTCCCGGACGCGGTGCGGCTCGTGCGTCAGCGGGGGGAGTTCATGCAGGAGGCGGTGCCGGCCGGCGCGGGGGCGATGGCGGCCATCATGGGGCTCGATCTCGCCGCGGCGGAGGCCGTGTGCGCCGAGGCGGCGCGGGGGGAGGTCGTCGAGGTCGCCAGCGCCAACTCGCCGACGCAGGTCGTGATCGCCGGTCACCGCGGGGCGGTCGAGCGCGCCGTCGCGCTGGCGGCGGCGCGGGGCGGCAAGAAGAGCGTGCTCCTGCCGGTGAGCGCGCCGTTCCACTGCGCCCTCATGCGGCCCGCCGCCGACCGCCTGGCCCGCGCGCTCGACGGCATCGCCGTCGGCGACCCGACCGTCCCGGTCGTCCGCAACGTCGACGCGAGCGTGACCCGGGCCGCCGCCGACGTCAAGCCGCGCCTCGTGGAGCAGGTGGCGCGTCCGGTGCGCTGGACCGCGTGCGTGGAGCGGCTCCGCCGGGAGGGGGTGGAGACGTTCGTCGAGGTCGGCCCGGGCCGGGTCCTCACGGGTCTCGTCAGGCGGATCGTCGACGACGTCAAGGCCTTCCCGGTCGAGGATCCGGCCGGGCTCGAGAAGACGCTCGCCGCCCTCGGCCGGTCCTGATGGGCGGCAAGCCGCTCGCGGGCAAGGTGGCCATCGTGACGGGCGGCAGTCGCGGCATCGGCCTGGCGGTGGCGTCGCTCCTGGCGGAGGACGGCGCCGCCGTGGTAGTCTCGGGGCGCGACGCCGGCCGGCTCGCGCGTGCCTCCAACGAGATCGAAGCGCTGGGCGGGACTGTGCTCGGCGTCGTCGCCGACGCCGCGAGCCGGGCCGACGTGGATCGGCTGGTCGACACCGCCAAGGAACGCTTCAGCCGGATCGACATTCTCGTCAACAACGCCGGCATGACGCGCGACGGCCTGCTCCTCCGCATGAAGGACGCGGACTGGGACGAGGTGCTGCAGGTCAACCTGCGGGGCGCGTTCCTGGCCCTCCGCGCCGTGGCGAAGGCGATGGTGCGGCAGAAGAGCGGGCGCGTCATCAACATCGCGTCGACGGCGGGCGCGATGGGGAACGCCGGCCAGGTGAACTACGCGGCCGCGAAGGCTGGATTGATCGGCATGACAAAGGCGGCCGCCCGCGAGCTGGCCCACTGGGGGATCCTCGTGAACGCGGTCGCGCCGGGGTTGATCGACACCGACATGACGGCGGTGGTCCCCGCCGAGGCGCGGGAGGCGCTCCTCGCGCAGGTCCCCCTCAAGCGGATCGGAACGGGACGCGATGTGGCGGAGATGGTACGATTTCTCGCCGGTGACGGGGCCGCTTACGTGACGGGCCAGGTGTTCCACGTCAACGGCGGGCTCTACATGTAGGGCGTTCATTCTTTCCCGGGAGGACCGATTCATGGCGAAGCCGGTCGAGGAGCGGGTGAAGGAGATCATCTGTGAGCAGCTCGGCGTCGAGGAGGACGACATCGATCCGGGCAAGAAGTTCATCGAAGACCTCGGCGCCGACTCGCTCGACACGGTCGAGCTGGTGATGGCGTTCGAGGAAGAGTTCGACCTCGAGATCCCCGATGAGGACGCCGAGAAGATCGTGACCGTCGGGGACGCGATCCAGTACATCAAGGACAACCAGTAGGGGGGCGCGGCGGGATACGACGCACGTGGAAAAACGGCGCGTAGTCGTCACCGGTGTCGGTGCCATCACGCCGATCGGCAACACGACCGACGAGTTCTGGGAGGCGCTCCGGCACGGCAAGTCCGGGATCGGGCCGATCACGAAGTTCGACACGACCGGCTACCCCACCCGGATCGCCGGTGAGGTGCGCGGGTTCGACCCGCTGAAGTTCGTCGACAAGAAGGACGCGCGCCGCCTCGACCCCTTCGTGCAGTACGCGGTCGCCAGCTCCGTCATGGCCGTCGAGGACTCCGGGCTCGACCTCTCGAAGGTTGACGGCACCCGGTTCGGGGTCCTCGTCGGGTCGGGCATCGGCGGGATCAGCACGCTCCTCGAGACGCACAAGGTCCTCCTCAGCAAGGGCCCGGATCGGGTGTCGCCGTTCTTCATCCCCATGCTGATCATCAATATGGCCTCGGGCCTGATCTCCATGCGCTTCGGCGCCAAAGGCCCGAACTCCGCGATCGTGACCGCGTGCGCCACCGGCAACCACGCGATCGGCGACGCGGCGCGCATCGTCCAGCACGGCGACGCCGACGTCATGATCGCGGGGGGCGCCGAGGCGATCATCGTGGACCTCACGTTCGCGGGGTTCTGCGCGATGAAGGCGATGTCGACCCGCAACGACGAGCCGGAGCGGGCGTCGCGCCCCTTTGACGCCGACCGCGACGGGTTCGTGTGTGGGGAGGGGGCCGGCCTGATGGTGCTCGAGTCCCTCGAGCACGCGCGGGCGCGCGACGCGCGTATCTACGCCGAGGTGATCGGCTACGGGATGACCGGCGACGCGCACCACATGACCGCTCCCGATCCGGAAGGCGACGGCGCGGCGCGGGCGATGACGGCCGCGCTGCGCGACGCCGCGATCGATCCCTCCGCGGTCCAGTACATCAACGCGCACGGGACCTCGACGCTGTACAACGACCGGTTCGAGACCCTCGCGATCAAGCGGGTCTTCGGGAAGCACGCCCGGCGCCTGGCGGTCTCCTCGACCAAGTCGATGACGGGCCACCTGCTCGGCGCCGCGGGGGGCATCGAGGCGATCGCGACCGCCCTCGCCCTTCGCGACGGAGTCCTGCCGCCGACGATCAACTACGAGAAGCCCGATCCCGACTGCGACCTCGACTACGTCCCGAACCAGGCGCGCAAGAAGGCGATCGACGTCGCCATGTCGAACGCGTTCGGGTTCGGCGGCACCAACGCGACGCTCCTGTTCCGCCGGTACCCCGGGTAGCCGCGCCGCCTCCCGGCCGGCCGCCCGCCCGCGCCCGATGACCGAGGTCGATCCGCTCGTCGCGCTCGCCCGGCGCCTCGGGCACGCGTTCGCGGACCCCGACCTCCTGACGCGCGCGCTCACCCACCCCTCGTGGGCCAACGAGCACGCGCCCGCCGGCGACAACGAGAGCCTCGCGCTGCTCGGCGACGCCGTGCTCGCTCTCGTGGTGGCCGAGCACCTGCGGCGGGTCAGGCCGGACGCGCCCGTCGGCGTGCTCACCCAGGAGCGGGCCGCGCTCGTGTCGGGGACGAACCTCGCGCGCTGGGCCGCCGACCTGGACCTCGGCGACCGGCTGCGGCTCGGCCGCGGCCTCGAGCGCGACGGCGGCCGGACGCTGGAATCCGTCCTGGCGACCGCCCTGGAGGCGGTGCTCGGCGCCCTCTACCTCGAGGGCGGGCTCGACGCGGTCCGCCGCGTCGTGGCGCGTCTAGCGCTGTGGTAGGCTCTAGCCATGCGCCTGTGGCCCGCGCGTCGGCGATGGCACGGCCTCGCCACCCTTCCACCCGACGATCTGCTCATCACGGAGGACCTCCTCCGGCGAAACGTCGATGACCTGATGACGGTGCGCGATCGCCAGATCCAGGGCCACTCGATCGTCTTCCGGGGCGACCTGCGGATCGCGCCCCCGCGCGCCGTCGCCCTGCTGCTCGCGCGCTTCAAGCCGCTCGGCTACACGCCGTTCCTGCGCGGCCACGACGGCCAGGTGTCGGTGCAGGCCGTGCCGCTCGCGGACGCGAGGGCGCCCGCCCGCATCCGGGTCAACGTCGTCTTGTTTCTCCTGACATGCCTGTCGACGCTCGTGGCCGGCGCGCTCTTCTTCGGCACGGAGACGCGGGGCGGCTCGGTCGCGTATCCGAGCGTGGCGTGGCTCCTGAGCGGGGTTCCCTTCGCCGGCAGCCTGCTCCTGATCCTCGGCACCCACGAGTTCGGCCACTACTTCGCGGCACGCTACCACCGCACGGCGGTGAGCCTGCCCTACTTCATCCCGGCGCCGCCGCCGTTGTTCTTCCTCGGGACCCTCGGTGCCGTGATCCGCATGCGGTCGCCCACCTCGAGCCGGAACTCGCTCTTCGACATCGCGGCGGCCGGACCGATCGCCGGGCTCGTGGTCGCGATTCCGGCCATCCTCCTGGGCCTCGGCTGGTCGACGGTGGGCCCGGTGCCTCCGGGTACGGGGGTCACCTTCGGCGACTCGTTGATGATGCGGCTGCTGGTCTACGCGCGGTTCGGGCCGCTCCCCGCGGGCTCGGACGTGTTCATCCATCCGGTCGCGGTCGCGGGCTGGGTCGGCCTCCTCGTCACGGCCCTGAACCTCTTTCCGGTCGGGCAGCTCGACGGCGGGCGGATCGCGTACGCCCTCTTCGCGGGGCGGCACGCGCTGATCGGCAAGGCCACCTTTGTCGGGCTGATCGCGCTCGGCGCGATCACCCGCTCGGTGAACTGGTTCGTGTGGGCGGCGGTCCTCTTCCTCCTGATCGGGTTCGACCACAGCCCGCCGCTCGACGACGTGACGCCGCTGTCCCCGCGCCGCCGGGCCGTGGGCGCGCTCTGCCTGGTCCTGCTCGTGTTCCTCATCCCGCCGGTCCCGATCCGCATCAACTGACCCACCGGCCCCGGGCCTCGCCCGGGCCCCGCCGGGAAATGACACGCGATGGCCGTCTGCGCTACCATCCGCGCATGCGCCGCGGCTCCCACGCCCCACTCCGCCGCGCCGGTCGTCGCGGTGCGCGCTGACGCCGCGCGGGCCCTCGGCGTCTTCGCGGACCGACGCACGGCGCCGGCGGTCATCGGCGCGACCGCCGCCGCGCTCCTCGCGCTCTTCGTGGCCTGGCCGCTCCTCCTCGTGCTGGCGCGGGGCGCCACGCACTGGGCCGAGCTCGCCGGCGGGGCCTGGCTGGGGGTCCTCGCGCGGAGCCTCGCCGTGGCCGCGGTGTCCACGGCGGTGGCGGTCGCGCTCGGCAGCGGGCTCGCGTACGCGGTGACCCGCGCCGACGTCCCCGGCAAGAGGCTCGTGGCGATCGCCTGCCGCCTGCCGGCCGTCCTGCCCCCGTTCTTCGCGGCGCTCGCCCTCCTCCTCCTCTTCGGCGACGGGGGCCTCGTCGTCCGCGCTTTCGGCTGGCGCGCGGGCATCGCGGGCTTCGGCGGCGTCGTCGTCGCCCAGACCGTCGCCTTCCTCCCGGACGCCTTCCTCGTCATGGTCCACACGTTCCGGCGCACCGACGACGCCCTCGAGGAGGCCGCCCTGAACCTCGGCGCGGGCGCGCTCGCGACGGCGCGTGACGTCACGCTCGCGCTCGCGCGGCCGGGGCTCGTCTGGGCGGCGCTCTCGGTCTTCGTCCTGTGCCTGTCGGACTTCGGTAACCCGTTCCTGATCGGCGGCGACTTCGGCGTCTTCACGACCGAGATCTACGTCCGGGCCGCCCGTGCCCACGACCTGGGCGGCGCGGCCGCGTTGAGCGTGCCGCTGATCGTGCCGTGCCTCGTCGCGCACGCGCTCACCGCCGGCTGGCTCGGGGCCCCTCCGCGACCGTCCCGGTGGACGATCCACTTCGGGGCGGGCCGACGCCTGTCCTCGCGCGCGCGCGGCCTCGTCGTCGCCGCAGCGGCCGGGAGCGCCCTCGCGCTCCTCTGCCTGTACGGCGGAATCGCCTTGGCGTCGATCGTCAGACTGTCGGGAACCCGCCCGCGACTCTCGCTCATGCACTACCGCGAGCTCGGGGGGGCGGCCGGGACGTCACCGATCGTCGCCAGCCTCGTGCTCGCCCTCCTCGCGGCGGGCGTCGGCGGCGTGCTGGCGACGGCGATCGGCCGGCTCGCCACCCGGCCCCACGCGGTCGCCGTGACGCTGATCGAAAGGTGGGCGCGGCTCCCCGCGGCGCTGCCGGGCACCGTGCTCGGGGTCGGCTACCTGCTCGCCTTCGGGGGCGCGGCCGGGCCGCGCGCCGGTGCGATCTGGATCCTGGCCGCGAGCATCGTGTTCGGCAAGCTCCCACGAGCCGTGTCCGCCGCGATCGAGCTCGAGCGGAGTCTTCCGCCGGCGCTCGAGGAGGTCGCCCGAAGCCTCGGCGCCGGACCAGTCCGCACCTTCGGTCGGGTGACGCTGCCGTGCCTGCTCCCCGCGGGGGTGGCGACCTTCGTCGAGCTCTTCATCGACGGGGTCGCCACCGTGAGCGCGCTCGTCTTGCTCGTTCCCGCAGGCTTCGTGCCGCTCTCGGTGGCAAGCCTCGGACACGCGCGGCAGGGCGACCTCGGGCTCGCGTGCGCGCTCGGCACCGTCCTCGGAGCCCTCTCCCTCTGCGCGGTGGGGCTGTACCGCCGGGCGGTAGACCGGTCGGGCGCGTGAGACGCCGGCGGCGAACTCGATCCCGCGTCCGCGCGCGGACGCGGACGGCGCGCGGGCCGGCGGAGACGCCGGCCCGACCAGGAGGTCAGCCATGTCCTTCGTCGGAAAGACCGCGCTCGTCACTGGTGCCGCGCGAGGAATCGGGTACGCCATCGCCGCGCGGCTCGCGACGCACGGGGCCCGCGTCGCCGTCGCCGACGTTGACGGCCCGGCCGCCGAGGCCGCGGCGGCGCGGATCGGCGGCGACGCCGTTGCGGTCGCGGCCGACGTGACGAAGACGGCCGACGTCGAGCGGCTGGTGCGGGCGGTCGTCGACCGCTGGCACCGGCTCGACATCGTCGTCAACAACGCCGGCATCACGGGGCGCACGGTTCCGACCTGGGAGCTCAGCGACGACGACTGGCACCGCGTCATCGCCGGCGACCTGACGAGCGTGTTCCTCGTCTCGCGCGCGGCCGTGCGCGTGATGCTGGCCGCCGGCCGGGGTCGCATCATCAACATCGCCTCGATCGCGGGGAAGGAGGGCAACCCGACGCTGGTCCCGTACTCCGCGGCGAAGGCCGGGGTCATCGGGCTGACGAAGGCGTTGGCCAAGGAGGTCGCGACGCGCGGCGTCCTCGTGCACGCGGTGGCGCCGGCGGTCATCGGGACCGAGCTCCTGAAGCAGGTGTCGAAGGAGACGACCGACTACATGGTGGCCAAGATCCCCATGGGACGGGTGGGCACGCCGGAGGAAGTGGCGGCGCTGGTGGCCTGGCTCGCGTCCGACGAATGCTCATTCACGACCGGCGCGGTCCACGACCTCTCCGGTGGCCGCGCGACGTACTGACCCCCTCCCGGCCCGGGCGCGCGGTTTCGGGCGCCGGTGCCGGCGTTGACAGCTCTTGGGGGGCGCCGGTATCGTAGCGGAGTATGGCGACAGAACGGCACGTCGAGACGCTGATCAAGAAGCTCCTGCAGGCGATCGAGGTCTCGCTCGCGGCGGCGGAGGCGGCGCGGGAGGCGGTGCAGGAGATCCTGCGGCGCGGCGCCGAGACGGGCATCTTCTTCGCGGGGACAAAGAACGGGGCCGGCGACACCCCGATGGAGCTGACGGCGCAGGACCGGGAATTCCTCCGGGCGGTGTCGATCCGTCCCGACGGCCGCTGATGCGCCTCCTGCAGCCGCTCTGCTGGGCGCTCCTCTTCGCGCTCGCGCTCCGCTTCCTCCTGCGTTCCGTGCCCGCCTCCGGGCCCCGCCGCCGGGGCGCGCCGGACGTGCTCGTGAAGGACCCCGTCTGCCAGGCGTACGTCCTACGCTCGCGCGCCCTGACGCGGACCGAGGACGGCGTGCTGCGCCACTTCTGCAGCCCGGAGTGCGCCCGGCAGTTCGCGCACGGCGGCTCCGGGTCGCGCGGGTGAGGGTCGCCCACACCGGCGCTGCGACCCCGCTCGCATCGCTCGAGGAGGACGTCGCGACCGCCGCACGAATCGGCGCCGACGGCCTCGAGATCTGGGCGCCGAAGCTCGGGCCCGCGCTCGAGCGCGGCGGCCCCGCGGCCCTCGCCGCGCTGCTCCGCCGGCATCGCGTGGCCGTCGTGTCGCTGGCGCCGGTGCCCGACGTCCTCTTTCGCGACCCCGGCGGCCTCGAGGAGACTGCCGAGCGGGTCCACCGGCTGTCCGAGGTGGCGCGCGCGCTCGGGGCGACGTGGGTCGTCCTCACCCCGGGCGAGCGGCCCGACGGGGCGGACGAGCGCGACGTGCAGCACGAAGCGCGCGCCACCCTCTCCCGCCTGGCCCGGCTCTCCGAGCGGTATGACGTGGGCCTCGCGCTGACCCCCGACAGCCGCCCGCGCGCGGCGGTGCGGACCCTCGCCGCGGCGGCCGCGCTCGTCGAGCTGGCGGGCCGCCCCGCGCTCGCGCTCGCACCCGACACCTTCCACCTCTACGCGGCGGGCTCGTCGCCGGAAGAGCTCAAGGTGTGCCGACCGCGCCAGCTGGCGCTCCTCCGGCTCGCCGACGCACCCGCCGACGTCGAGCCCGAGGCGCTCCGCGACGCCCACCGCCTGCCCCCCGGCGAAGGCGTGGTGCCGATCGATCGGATGCTGGCGCTCGTGCGCGAGCTCGGCGCGGAGCCGCCGGCGGTCGTCCCGGTCGCGCCGCGCGAGCCCGGCGATCCGGGCGAATGGGCGAGGCGGTTGCGCGACCAGGCGCAGGCCCTCGGGCGGGGCGCGGGGCCGGTCCGGCCGCGCCGATGAGGTACGACCTCCTCGCCCTCGATCTGGACGGGACGATCCTCGACGGGACGTCCCGCCTCGATCCTGCCCTCGCCGCCGCCGTGCGCGGCGCCGTCGGCCGGGGGCTCCGGGTGACGCTGGCGACGGGCCGGATGCCGGCCGGGGCCCGGCCCTACTGGCAGGAGCTCGGCATCCGGACGCCGGTCATCCTCTACAACGGTGGGCTCATCCGCGACCCGGCGACCGGCGCCGACCTGTTCCGCGACGAGCTGCCGGCGGGCCTCGCCTGGGCCGCGTTTCCCGCGTTCGCGAACGCCCCGATCCACCCGCTCTTCTTCCGCGGCGACGCGCTCTACTGCCTCCAGCGGACCGCCTCGATCGCCGCCTACTGCGAGAAGCAAGGGCTGGCGGTCGAAGAGATCGGCGAGCCCGAGCCGTTCCTGTCGGGCACGGAGCTGAGCAAGTGCCTGTTCATGGGTCACCCCGACGTCCTGCCGATCGTCCGCGCGGACGTGCTCTCCCGCGTGGCCCCCGCCGCGCGCCTGGTCCTGAGTCGTCCCGACTATCTGGAGCTGGTCCCCGCGAGCGCCTCCAAGGGACGGGCGCTCGAGTGGCTGTCGGGCCGCCTCGAGGTCCCCGTCGCGCGCATGATCGCGGTAGGCGATCAGGAAAACGACGTCGAGATGATCCGGGTCGCCGGTGTCGGGGTCGCGATGGCGCACGCGCCCGCGGGCGTCCGCGCCGCCGCCGTCCGCGTCGCGCCGCCGCCGGAGGCGGGAGGGCTTCTGACGCTCCTCGCGGAGTTGCTCCCCGAGCACTTCGGCCAGACCAGAACGTAACGCTGCGGGCCGGGGCGGACCGGTGAGTCGAGATCGACGAAGGGGCGGCGCCTCGGCCGTGGCCGCCGAGTGACCCGACGACCTCGTCCGCCGCGTCCCGGAGGGCTCCCGCGAGAGCCCGACGCGCACGCCCCGGTGGATCCCTACCGCGCCATCGACGCGCAGCCCGATCCGACGGAGTTCGTCGAGCGGCTCGAGGAGCGCGGCGAGACGCCGAGCCACGCGCGGCTTCGCCGCCGCTTCCTCCGGTTCGCGGGCGTGCGCGGGGGAGCCAGCGTGCTTGAGGTCGGGAGCGGGTCGGGCGCCGTCGCCCGCGACCTTGCCCGGATGGTCGGACCGCGTGGTCAGGTCGTCGGGGTCGACCCGAGCCGGACGTGCGTGGCCGCCGCGCGCCGCCTCGCCCACGTCCACGGCCTCGACGGGCGCGTCGCCTTCCGGGTTGCCGACGGCCGCGGGCTCCCGTTCCGGACCGGTCGGTTCGACGTCACGCTCGCCGTGACGGTCTTCCTCCACGTGGACGAGCCGGCGACGGTGCTCCGCGAGATGGTCCGGGTGACCCGGCGCGGCGGAATCGTGGGCGCGCAGGACCAGGATTTCGGAACGCTTGCGCTGGAGCATCCGGACCGCGAGCTCACGGCCCGCATCCTCGACGGCGTCGTCGGGCGTCTGTACCCCGAGCCGCTGAGCGGCCGCCGGCTCCCGGGCCTGCTCCGCGCGGCGGGCCTCGGCCGCGTCCGGCTCTTGGCCGATGTGTTCCAGGACACGGCGCTCACGCCGTATACGCAGCGATTCCTCGAGCATCGGGCAGAGAACGCCGTGAAGTTCGGGATCGTCGCTGCCGCCGCCGCGCAGCGATGGCTCGACGCGATCACCGATGTCGCGCGCGCGGGCCGCTTCGTCATGACGCTCAATTTCTACGGCGCCACGGGCGTCCGACCGTGAGGCGCTCGCTCGGCGCCGGCGTCGCGCTGGTGGTGCTGGCGGCGGTCGTCGCCGCCCCGCCCGTGCCGCGGGACGCGGCGACGGCGCCCTCCTTCGATGCCGACGCCGCCTGGCGCGAGGTGGTGCGGCTCGTGGAGCTCGGGCCACGCCCGGCGGGCTCCGCCGCGCTCGCGCGAGCTCAGCGGTACATCGTCGACGAGCTCACGCGCGCCGGCCTCCAGGTCCGCCTCGGGTCCTTTGAGGCCCGGACCCCCGACGGCCCGATCACGATGGTCAACGTCATCGCGATCCTCCCGGGTCGGCGCAGCGACGTGATCATGCTCGGCGGCCACTACGACACCAAGCTCTTCACGGACTTCCGGTTCGTCGGTGCCAACGACGGCGGGTCGAGCGCGGGACTGCTCCTCGAGCTCGCCCGCCGCCTCGCCGGGCGGCGGCGCGAGTTCACCTACTGGGTCGTCTTCTTCGACGGCGAGGAGGCCCGGCGCGACTGGAGTGCCACCGACGGGATCTACGGATCGCGGCAGCTGGCGGCCGAGCTCCGGCGGTCCGGGGAGATCCGCCGCCTGCGGAGCGTCATCGTCGTCGACATGATCGGCGACGCGAATCTCGACATCCGGCGGGAGTCCTACTCGACACCGTGGCTCACCGACCTCGTGTGGGCGAGTGCCCGCCGGCTCGGGTACGGCGCCTACTTCCGGTCCGACGCCGTCGCCGTCGAGGACGATCACGTACCGTTCCTCCGCGCGCGGGTTCCGGCGGTCGACGTGATCGACATCGAGTATCCGCCCTGGCACACGGCGGGCGACACGCTCGAACAGATCTCGCCGAAGAGCCTCGGAATCGTCGGCGAGGTGATCCTGGACACGTTGCCCGCGCTCGAGACGGTGCTCTCGCGCGGCCGTGGGGGAGGTTCGGAATGACCGAGCTCATCAGCAATCGCGTCAAGCGCGATCTCAAGGCTGGCCGGCAGACGGTCGGCGGGTGGCTCCACCTCTGCAGCTCGATCTCGGCCGAGATCATGGGCGACGCCGGGTTCGACTGGCTCCTCATCGACATGGAGCACGGGCCCGGGGACTACCAAACCTTGCTCGTCCAGCTCCAGGCGCTGTCGGCGAGTCGCACCACGCCGGTCGTGCGGGTGCAGTGGAACGACCCCGCCGTGATCAAGCGCGTGCTCGACCTCGGGGCCGAGGGCGTGATGATCCCGCTGGTCGGAAACCGCCGCGAGTGCGAGGCGGCCGTGCGCGCCTGCAAGTACCCGCCGGAGGGGACGCGTGGCGTGGCGGGCTCCCACCGCGCCGCCGGGTTCGGGCGCTTCGCCGCCGACTACTGGGCCCGCGCCAACGCCGAGATTCTCGTGATCGCCCAGGTCGAGACCCCGGAGGCCGTGAAGGCGATCGACGACATCGTGACGGTGCCGGGTGTCGACGTCGCGTTCATCGGACCCGCGGACCTGTCCGCCGCGCTCGGACACCTCGGCGACCCCAAGCACCCGGACGTGCAGGCGGCGATCGCGCGCGTGGAGGCGGCGGCAAAGCGCGCCAGCGTCGCCCTTGGCACGATCAGCCGGAGCGCGGACGAGGCCACCGCGCTCTACGGCCGGGGCTATCAGATGGTGACGCTCTGCTCGGACGCGAGCCTCGTCGCGCAGGGTGCGGCGGCGGCGGTCCGGGGTGTCCGCGCCCAGGTCGGCGCGGCGCGGGGCTAGGCGGCCGTGCCGCGCGTCCGGGAGATCGACGATGCCGGACCGGACCCCATCCTGCAGGAAGTCTTCGCGCGGGAGCGAGCCGCCTTCGGGACCATCCTGAACACGACCAAGGTGCAGGCCCACTGCCCGGGAATCATGAAGGCGGCGAAGAGCCTGGCCGCCGCCGTCGAGCGCTCCGGGCTGCTTCCGCCCGGCCTGCTGGCCTTCGTCTACCTCCGGGTGGCGCTCATCAACGGCTGTCCGTTCTGAATTGACATCAACGCATCCCGTGGGATGCAAGCGGGCGCTTCGCCGGAGAAGGTCGCCCAGGTCGGGTCGGCCCGGACGAGCGTCCTGTTCGACGATCGCGAGCGCACGGCGCTGGAGTACGCCGAGACGATCACGCGGACAGGCGAGCGGGTGAGCGACAAGCTGTTCGCCCGGCTCCGCGCCCACTTCACTGAAGCGGAGGTCGTGGAGCTGACGGCCGCCGTCGCGCTCGAGAACTTCCGGAGCA
>Ga0209056_10000492_pt1 | contig 43512 bp, 44 predicted proteins | sample GraSoiAngelo_114_FD_185876 | JGI IMG/M metagenome (GOLD analysis project Ga0209056, IMG submission 185876) | Grasslands soil microbial communities from the Angelo Coastal Reserve, California, USA - 14_0903_13_40cm (SPAdes) (version 2) | ecosystem: Environmental > Terrestrial > Soil > Grasslands...
TGGACGATCTCGAATCGAAAGCGAAGAATATCCTCTCCCTAATGCGGAACCGCGGAACAAAATCTCGAACATTATCAGAAAGCGTTGCCGATGGAAAAAAAATCGTGATTGGAATATGCGATCCCACCGGTGCGCAATCGTTCATTCATCAAGCAGTGCCGCTAGCCATCGACGGGTTTCTTTTTGGCGATGATGCAAGACCCAACAAGGCCGGCCCAGCGGGTCCAAGCCGTCTCATACAGACGCCTGGAGCTTTCTCTTTCTTGACCTCGCTCCAGAATCAACTGATCGCGGGAAGGGACATCATTGGACAGAAACCGCTCTATTTTGGACGGACGCGAGACGGAGCTCTTGCCTTTGCCAGCCTCCGGTCTCCGCTCGTCTCAATTGGCATCCCTGAACCCGAACCCGTTCCTGCAGGCAAGGTGATCGGAGCCACCGCTCGAGGTTACGAGACGCTGAGCGATTACTCGCTCAAACAGCCACCGGAAGAATCGATAGTCGAACCCGATGCAACGCGGAGCTTGGACAAGCTGTTCACAGAGGCGGTCGGAAGAGTTGTGCCGCGAGGTTCCGGGATCGCGTTCTCGGGCGGATTAGACAGCGCCCTCGTTGCCTACGTAGCGAAGCGGTCAGGTCTAGAGCCAGAATTGATCTCGGTGGGGCTGAACGGTCAACAGGAACTTGGCCACGCGGAAAGAACCGCGAAAACTTTCGGACTCCACGTTAATATCAGCGAATTGTCGAGCTCAGAGATTCTCAACTCATTGCCAGATGTCGTCCAGATCATCGAGACCACAGATCCAGTGATTGTCGGGATCTCGGTTCCGATCTATTTTGCCTGTCAAAAAGCGCGCGAGATGGGCCTGAGCTATATCGCGGCTGGCCAGCTCAGCGATGAGCTGTTCGGGGGTTATGGAAAGTTCGAAGAAGTTGCTCTGAGAGACGGGACCGAGAACCTTGGAAGAGAAATGTTCGACAGTCTTGTCGCTGCTTCTGTCAAAGATTTTGATCCCGGAGATAAGCTGGCGGTTGCGGCTGGTCTCGAGCTTTGCTGCCCGTTCGCGTATCTTCCACTTGTCGAGTACGCTTTGAAGCTGCCTTCCGCTCTCCGAGTCAACCTTTCTGATGGAAAGGTGATACGAAAATATATTCTAAGAAAGCTTGCCGCTCACCTGGGACTGCCGGATAGCGTTGTAGACCGGCCGAAAAAGGCTGTGCAATACTCCAGTGGCGTCCAGAAAGTTTTGTTGAAAGAAGCAAAACGGAAGGGAGTGAACCTCGGCAAGATGCTGGAATCCTTCACGAGTTAGTCTGTAAGACTTATCCGATAGGCCACCACTGTAGGCGCAGACTGGAATATTGACGAAAGTAAACCCGGTGCGAGTGGGACATCCTAGATCGTTACTAGCAGGTGGTCTAGGGGTGTTCGCCAGCCTTCTTGCTGTAGGCTGGGCTTTGTTCGGCTACAACCTTTCCTCAACAGTCAATTTTGCGTCAGGTCAATCTGAGAACCTAATGCTCCTCCAGTTCAGCGTCGCGTTCATAGTCTTGATTGGAAGCGGTCTAATGCTAGCTAGGTATACCCGTCTAGGCGGCGCGATCAACATTTTGGGAGGTCTGGCAACCTTCGGCATCGGTGTGCTTTACGCCAGAGTCCTGGAGCAATCAGCCAGAACTGCGAGTCTGCAAGCTATCCCCCTTCGCTTCTCTCAGGTCTACACTGCGCCCCTGGTCGTACCAGTTGACCGTCTGGTCGCAACTCTTCTCGTCGTTCCAGTCTTTCCAATAGCAACTCTCTTGGTTATCAGCGGATTGGGAGCGCTCGCAACCTATCGCATGCACAGGCCTCACCCGATCCCAGTCTCTACACAACAGCAAGTTTCTGTTCAAACAACAAATAAGTAGAAAGTCATTCTACCTATCATAGGACCGCAATGTCAGACCATGCGAATGAATCTCTTACTCAACCGGCCTCTAAGGTACTGGAGAACGCACCGGCTGAATCCTCGATCGCCAATAGTCATTTCCGATCGAAACTCTCGTTCGAAACTGACCCCTCAGATGTCTACCACGACATCACAAACAAGGTCTCTAGAATACTGGTGATCGATGCAAGAACCCCCGAGGCGCACGCCCGAGGGCATGTTCCAGGAAGCATCAACATGCCCCACCGAACTATCGACTCTTCCACAACCGGTTCCTTGCCCCGAGACAAGGTCATAGTAACTTATTGCGACGGGGTCTTCTGCAACGCCTCCACCAAGGCAGCTGCGAAACTGACGGCTCTCGGCTTCAGAGTGAAGGAGATGCTTGATGGGATGGAAGGCTGGAGAAAAGAAGGCTATCCAATCGAAGAGACGCTCATGCAGATGACCATTCCCACGTCTCAGTAGATCTCTCCTGTATACCTCTCATCGTCATCAGTCTGGACGAGCGATGAGCATAACACAGAAAAGCAGCCGGATTCAATTCCGACCTTAGGGGCCGTCGTCTAGCTTGGTCAAGGGGATTGACCCCGCCCAGAGGATACCAGAGTCCAATCTTGGACGGTGACCCTGGGGCGCTGGCGACTCCGAGCAATCGGGGCCAGAGGTCGTGGGTTCAAATCCCACCGGCCCCACTAAGCACCACTGACTATTGCACAAGGTGCTCGCACATCGCTCGAGAAGATTGGAGAAGTGTTGCTCGAATCACCGATCCGGTTGCCCTTTTATAACGAGACGCACTGGTGCATTTTTCTAAGAATATTGGATAGGGTTCATTTTGCATGTGTCAAGGCCGAGCCTTAGAAAACGCGTGGCCTCGTCCTCGGCCGGGAGAACAGTCTCTTTTTTCACCAAGATATTCCTGAGCGGAATCGCTGCTGTAGCGATTGTCGCTTTGATAATCGAGCTACTGACGGGCGGGCTGTCTCCGAACTGTAAGAGTAATCCTCTCGACCCATTGTGTATTCCGGGGTATGCTGTTCGAACGCTTACCCGAATGACAATTGCCTACGCTTTCGCTCTCGGCTTTGCATTGACATATGGAATCGCGACGGCGATGAGCCATCGCGCTTCGCACGTGCTCTTACCCCTCCTCGACATCTTCCAGTCGGTACCTGTTCTTGGAGTCGTGCCGGTAGTATTCCTGATCATCTTGGGAACAGGATCCAATCCCCCTGTATTCAACCAAGAAGTTGCTTCGATCATACTGATCTTTACAGCTATGGCCTGGGCGCCTACCTTCGGGGTCATTGCAGGAATAAACGCGATCCCGACAGACATCAAGGAGGCGGCTCATGCCTACGGAATGCACGGCGCCAGGTATCTGCGCCAGATCGTTCTTCCCGCGGTATTCCCAGAACTCGTTTGGAGTAGCATTCTTGCATGGGGCGGAGGGTGGTATCTTATCCCTGTCGAGGAGCATCTTTCTTTCGGGCAACCTCCCAATCAAACCCAGGTAGACCTTCCCGGGATAGGCAGGTTCATCGCGCTGGCTGCGTTGAAGGCGGACCTTGGATTGGCGCTCTTTGGACTCATTGTGCTCGTGGGAATCATACTTGCAATCGACCGATTGATATGGAAGCCCCTAGGAGTGAGGGCAGAGAAGTACAAGTACGAAACAGTAGCGGCTCCACGGACGACCGCAACACGACAGAGTAGTGTTGTGGCTGGAGTGAGAAGATACGAGGATCGGTTGGTTTCTCCCGTACTCACTTTCTTCAAATCTGAACGGTCTTATGCGGCACGAGTCCTGGAGATCACTCGTCTGAAACGAATACGTCACATAACAGAGAGGTTGAGGTTTCCGGAGCGAATCGGAAGAATCCCGTTATGGGGAAGGATCCTGAGCTACGCGATCTTCGTTGGACTCGTTATCCTGGGTCTCATCGTGACGATTATGTCGCGATCCCAATCCATTGAGAGTGGCATTTCCCTTCTGGCTACTGATGTAACAGCTTTCGAATTGATCGCGATTACACTTCTTTCACTATCGAGGCTGGTCATTGCGTACGTCATTGCCCTCTCGTGGACGCTTGGTGCGGGAATATTGATAGCTAGAAGTCAGAGGCTTTCTAGGCTTCTCGTGCCTATCTTTGATATCGGACAGTCTATCCCTGCGACGGCCCTGTTCCCGCTTGTTGTAATACTACTAGTCGACCCGTTCAAGAACTCGCCCTATCTCGGATTCACACTGAACCTAGCTTCTGTGCTCTTGATTCTCACTGGTATGCAGTGGTATTTGCTGTTCAACATCGTCGGTGCAGTGAACGGTGTCCCGAATGACATTTTGGAGGCGACTGCAGCCTATCGAGTTCGAGGACGACGTTTTGTCAAAGAAATCCTAATCCCGGCATCTTTTCCCGCAATCCTCATCGGAAGCATACAGGCCTGGGGCGGCGGCTGGAACGCCTTGATAGTCTCTGAGTCCATCGGGGCCAATGTTAGTGTCCCGGGATTGGGTTCGTTTCTGGTTCAGGCCTCATCAAGAGAGCCTGCACTAGGAGCTGTTGAGATCTATGCGTCTCTATTGGTCATGACTGCAACTGTTCTTATCATTAACCGGTTGGTCTGGAGGCGTTTGCTGCGTAAGGCCGACAGGTACAAGTTCGAGGCATAACAAGTTGACCAAGACATCTGAACCTATTCTCAAGATCAAGGACATTGCAAAGATCTATCCGGGCGAAGGCAAGAGCACAACAGTACTCGACCATATTTCATTTGACGTCTACAAAGAGTTCCTTTGCATTGTCGGGCCTTCAGGCTGCGGCAAGAGCACGCTGCTCCGAATTATTGATGGACTCGACAAACCGACAAGCGGTCAGGTGCTGTTTCACGGCCAACCCATTACGAGTCCAAGCCCAAAGGTCGGTGTGATCTTCCAGACCTTCGCCCTTATACCTTGGAAAACAGTGCTTGGAAACGTGTTGATGGCGATCTCATCATCGTCGATTCAGAAAGAGGAACAGCTGAAGATCGCACAGAAGTATATTCAGGACGTTGGCTTGGAGGGGTTCGAATCTTCCTATCCGAAGGAGTTGTCAGGTGGGATGAAACAGCGGGTCGGGATTGCCCGTGCTCTCGCGCTCCAGCCGGAGGTGTTGTTGATGGACGAGCCGTTCTCAAGCCTCGACGCCTTGACGGCTGAGAACTTACGGCGCGAAGTCGTTGACATTTGGAGGGACCCGGCTTACCCTACTGGTTCAGTGCTAATGGTTACGCACAATGTTCAGGAGGCTGTCGAGATGGCTGACCGTGTGATCGTGTTGAGCGCGAGGCCGGCGAAAATAGTTGATGATGTTAAGATCGATCTCGAGCGACCTAGGAGCCCTCGAGATCCGGTATTGTATGATCTCGCGGATCGGATAATCTCGAAGATCAGCTAGTGAGTGTGGGTTTTCGGCAGCAGCCGTTCTGACTGGCCATCGTAGCCGAATAGGCCCGTGAAGACTCCCCAGCTGATGAGTATGCTGATCAATGTGGGTATGTCGAGAGTGGGTCCGAACTTGGAGCTGATGAAACGGGCAAGGGTGAACCGTGTTACTTGCCCTTGCTCCTTGAGGAGCTTTGCGATGTCAGAGAAGGGCTCGAGCGTCTCCAAGCGCGCGTGAACGAGCTTTTTCCGCTCAGCTATTTTGCTGCTGTGGGCTTTAGTACCGAGCTCCGTCAATGAGATCTCACCCTCCTTGACGGCGACGAGACCGAGGTATTCCGCTGTGTCGATGATTGGAAGAAGCTCGTCAAGGTCGATGCGGAGGTCGATGGTTAGAGTCGCGATGTCTGTCTTTCCATTGTACGCTTTCAAGAGATCTAGTAAACCGAAGACTCGGTTTACGCCAGCCGTAGGGAGCATTCTAGCTACAGGACTGGCTTGGATTCGAGTATGGTTAAAGAACTTTGGATATCCAAGAAGATCATTTGCTGACTAGCGAAGAAGTCTAGCCAATGTCTTGACCGCGTCCACCTGGTTCGATATGCTTGCTTTTCCGTCTGGGCTCGGAACTGCGACGATGTAGGAGACGCCGAGCTGTTCCAGACCTGAGAGTATCTTCTTGTTCTGAGCCTCGTCTCCGGATAGCATGATTCTTCTTTCTCCCTGCGGCGACTTGTACTCCGACTGTTCGGCCCTGGAGTTAATGGCGATTCGGACGCAGATCTCCTTGGTTCTTGCATCAGGAGAAACGGTTCTGAAGTCAGCGACGAGTTTTGTGAATTGGTCGAGGGGTTGCACGTTTGGATGCCACGCATCGCCAAGGGTTACTGCGCGTTTCATGGCCGCCTTGCTTGTCCCACCAATCCAAATGGATAGATTCTTCTGAGTTGAATGCGGCTCGAAGACTGCGTCGCGAAAGTCTATCCCAAGAACACGACTCTTGAAACTTGTCTCCCCTCTCCAGAGCGCTCTCAGAAGCCGAATAGACGCGTCAACCCTCCTGCCTCTGTTGCGGAAGGTTGAACCTAGACTCGCGAATTCCTTCTCGTTCCAGCCGGCGCCGATTGCCAGCATGAGTCTTCCTCCGGCGAGATTGTCAATCGTAGCGAGCTGTTTCGCAACAACAACAGGGTTTCGCATCGCAATAATCAATGACGAGATTCCGAGTCTTACCCGATTTGTAATTGAAGCAAGGTAGGCGAGAGTTGTGATGCTATCGAAGATTCTCTCATACGGAGTCCCGCTGTTTCTGGGCATCAGGATATGGTCGGTAGTCCAGAGCGAGTCACAGCCAGTACGTTCGGCCTCCCAAGCTACCGTGCCGAGTGCCTCGCGCGAGGATGATTCGCCGTAGTTTGGGACACATACGCCGAATTTCATATCGCGGGTAATGCACCTCTTGTTGATAACATTCTTCTGAAGTCGCGCGGGTCAGGGCTGCTCTCGAGCTTAAGGGCGCTGGTTCAACATTTTTATCGCCCATCTCCGCGAACTGTCGTTTCCCAAGCTTGTTTGCAGTGGAAACGCTCAACCTCTCGAAGAGGTACGGGAAAACTGACGCCCTTCGCGGCTTGAACTTCACGGTCAACGAGGGCGAGATAATGGTAATTCTAGGCCCCAACGGCTCGGGCAAGACCACCCTCCTGATGATCCTCTGCACCATTCTGAAACCGACATCAGGCACTGCCAAAGTCGTTGGGATTGACGTTGTTGACGAGGGGACCAAGGTTCGAGAAGTCATGGGAATAGCCTTCCAGGAAGCACGGGGTTTCTGGCGTCACAAGCCCTCCTCGATTCTGAGGTTTCACGCTTCTATGTTCGATATCGATCCTGCGAAGCGCCAGGATCTGATCGAGCGGACGATGAAGGATCTGGAGTTGTGGGAGTCGCGTGACAAGATGTTCATGCACCTGTCAGGCGGCCAAGCAAAACGGCTGGAGACTGCCAAGGTCCTCATTCAGAAGCCTAAGCTAGCGATCTTTGACGAGCCGACGAGCCAGGTGGATCTTAGGGGTAAGAGGAAGATCTGGGACAAAATCCGCGAGCTCCGCGACCAGGGATCCACGATTATAGTTGCGACGAACGAGGTACGGGAGGCAGAGTACCTTGCCGATAGGGTGACGATATTGCACCAGGGCCAACGGGTGGTGTGCGATACCATTCCAAAGCTGAAGGACGCGATCGCTGGGGGAGATATTGTTGAAGTGGATTTCGAAGACCCTGTTTCTGAAAAGCTAGTGGGGAGCCTCAACGGGCTCGGCGGCGACGTATCCTTATCGCCGGAAGGTAATCAGCTGCGAGCGAAGGTATCGAAAGCGGAAGACTGGGTTCCAAAGATGACATCCGCTAGTTACGTGGCCGGTGCGAAGATCGCGTCTATCCGGATCACCGAGCCTTCCCTGGATGATGTGTTCCTGCACTTCACGGGCAAAGCCCTGGCGGATCAACCATGAACCGTGTCCTGACCCTCGCAGCATACAACGTTAGGATGCTCCTATCGCTGAGAACCTGGTTCATTCTGGCCTGGGCGCTTTTCGGACTACAAATAGCGATCTACGGGTCCCTGATGTCAAAGCTGGTATCGACGGCAGTCCCCAACTACCTGTTCTACTACGCAATCGGACTGATGGTGATTACGGTATTCGATTCTGGAGCCGAGGTGGGCCGACACTTCGTTGAGCATGCGCATGAAGGAGAATTGCCCTACTTTCTCTCCCTACCGGTCTCGCGTGGAGGATTCTTGGCAGCTCAGGCGATCTATGGGGTCGTGAACACGATGATCAAGGTTCTCCCGCCCCTAATCGGCGTCCTATGGTTCGTGGGCGATCTTACAGTTCAAGGCGCGGTTTTCGCGATGATCTCGATGTTTCTCCTCGGACTCGGAATCACGGGAATAATGGTGTCAATGTCATTCATCGCATTCAAGTCCGTGGACCTCTACAGCGCATTCCTCGCCGGGCTATCAGCACTGATCGTCCGGTTCAGCACAGTCTTCTACCCACTCATCTTCATGCCCAGCTTCTACTCACCAATATCTGTGTTCAGCCCCTTGACCTACGGCGCGGACCTGACAAGATGGGTCCTAGGCTTCGACCCTAGCTTCCTACTCAACCCGATCCTCGCAGCAGCAGTAGTCACCGGAGTCGCGGTCGGAACACTCTCGTTGAGCGCGAAAATCGTCGACAAAGTCATTGAAGGCGTGAAAGCGGCTTGAGCCAGTTCTCAAGACTTGTCCGCATTGCGCGAACCGATTTCTCGTATTTCTTCAGGACCAAATGGTTGATGGCGGTATTGATCAGTCTCAGCCTTTCAGACATGCTCGTCGTGGGGCTAGTATACACAAGGTTGATCCCTGCCTCCAAGGCAATCGGCTCTTCCTATTTCCAGTTCCTCGTCCCAGGAATCGTCGTAGTGGGCTTATTTTCTGCCGCGACAGACACTGGCCGACGAATCTGGCTCGCACTTCGAGAGGGAGTAGTGCAATATTACCTGACACTTCCAATTCGGACCCGAGGCCTAGTTGGAGCCTACATCATTTCCGGAGGACTGGGAGGAGTAGTCTACTCTGGGGCACTGCTAATCATAGCATATCTCTCGTTCATGCTGTTCGGTGCTCCAATTCCAGTACAGGGAGCATTGTACGCTCTTACCCTCATTCCCTTCCTATTCGTTCTCTCGACCGGAATCGCGGGTCTAGCTGCGTTCTTCGCGAGCGTATCGCGAAGAGGAGAGATCTACTGGGTCTACGCACAAGCACTCCAGGTGTCAATGGTCACAATCAGCACAGTATTCTACCCTGCTCAAACGATCGCCCAATATCTTCCCGCCCCGGTCGCCACGATTGCACAGTACAACCCTCTTAGCCTTGCAGCGGGCGTTCTCCGAAATTCCGCGTTCGGTGGAAACGCTCTGGAAACCGGTGCGCTAGCGAATCTCCTCGCCACCTCACTGCCTCTTGCAGCGATTGGAGCCCTTGCCTACTGGATCATTCTTCGAACAATTAGACTCAAGGGAAAACCCTGAGAATGACCGAGACGGTGCGTGTCGAAAAACAATCGGGCATTTCGGTCAGAGCCTTCTCTCGTGGTGAAGAGTCAACATTACTTGAGATTCTGAAGGATGCCTTCGGCGGTTTTGCAGATGTTCCACGGACGAAGGCAGTCCTCTCCTCGCGACGATTTGATTCTGACGGGTGCTTTGTTGCTGAACAGAATGGAGTGCCTATCGGATGGGTTGCTGTGACAAGTCTTCCCAGAGCCAAGTGGTTCGTGATAAGATACCTCAGCATTAGACGTGCAAGACTCCGAACCACGGTCGGTGAGAGACTTCTCTCCAGAGCGATCACGTACGCAGAGTCGAAAGGACAAGAGTTCCTGAGAGCCACCACTTCAGCAGTTCAGCCTTATGTTGAGATCTACCAGAAATTTGGGTTCAAGCCATTACGGCGAGATCTTCGGATCAGCTGGCAAACCGACGATGTGCCGTGTATTGAAGACCTTCAGCTTGAAACTGAGGAAATCTCAGATGAGACCGTGGACAGTGCTACCAGTCTGTATGTCCAGGCATTGAGTCCCTACTGGGACTGGCGAACGGAAGAAGAAGGCGGAACCCTCGCTGTGGCCGAATCATTCAAAGAAGACAGATCTCGCGGCGCCAGGTGGATTCTTGCTCGTTCGAACCAAGAACCTGTAGGTTTGGTGGGGATTATTCCTGACTATTACGAACTGGGAGTGGCTTGGTTCCGAGGAACATTTGTTCATCCAGAGCATAGAGGAAAGGGAATTGGATCCGCTTTGATGTCCGAGATCTCAAGATTTGCGAAGACCCTTTACCAGAGAAAGATGGTTGTTTACACATTCTCTTCTTTGGACAGTCTAGCTCCTGGAGCCTTACTTTACCTAAAGACCGGTGGCAAGATAGAGAGCGAGTATCTTCAACTCACAAAGCGAAGCTGGGGCAGGAGGCATTGTCGTGGTTGCTAGTAATAGAAGGTTGAACTGCGGCCGTATGATACGACGCCAGTGCTATTAGGTAATGTACAGGTTACCGTTCCATAGATGCTGATGGTCGGATTGCGAAGGCCTTGTTGTCTAATAGGCCTGCCTTTACCGGTTCAGACTGCCAACGAAAACCGCCCCGCCCAGGGCCAGGACGAGGAGGAGAACCGTTACGAGAACGAGTGTATAATTGTTGAGAGAAAAGCGGTAAGTTCGGCGCAAGCGGAATAGGAACTCGCCTGATATGGAACCAACCAAGCATCCAATCATCCCCAAAATGAAGAACAAGATGACAAGCCCTGCAGCATACACAGACGAGGCAACCGAGGGGAATATTGACGACGACAAGTACAACAGCGAGATAATTGGAAGGACCGCAGCCAGTTGGGAGATCAGGAGTGCCTTGATCGATTTTTCCGGGTCTCGTAACGCATAGCCAGAGAGTAGAGAGAAGATGAATATCAGGAACACCAAAAACTGGTCGACGGGCGATTGAACAATTCCGAAGCTCGACCCCAAGTCAACGTTATGACCTAACAGATAACCGAGAGCGCCACTGAGTATTATGGCGCTTGCCTGGAGGAACCCCCACACAAGGCCTATCACCGAGAAGTTGCTAGTGGACCGAGATACAAGCCGACGGATCAACGGAACTCTTGAGTTCGACAATCAATGTCAAGACAGGAAATCTGATTCACCGACATTAACCTCGCGGGATCCCTTATTCTCAGATGCGATGTCCCACCTTTCGTTAGACGGGCATTCCGGGAGGCAAGACGAGACGATAGAGTGTTCTTCGTTAGCAAGGCTTCGCAAACAAACCTCTAATTATCATCATTGCCACGCTTCGAGCGAGTCTCCAAGACCTCATTGATATAGCCTTCTTGTGCCTTCGCAACCCTCTCCGGAAGAAGCATGTCGTCGAAACGATTCTTTTCGGAATGCGTTCTCGATTGACTGAACCAATACGCAACGAGAATGTTTGTTGCCAGCCAAGTGTATAGCGCAAACCACCCGATGCTCACAGCCAGATACCAACCAAAGGGGGTTGCGGACGCCGCCCACAAACAGAGTAGCAAGACGAACAAATATCCCCTCAAAGCCGGCCTGTCTCGCACTTGAAATCGCTCCCAAAACCGGACTAGGACTTTGCCTTGAATGATAAAGCACCGTCGGGTCAGGTAAAGTCTTCCCTCGGCCGGGGAACTAATACATAAGCCGAATATAGCGTATCGGCTTTATCTCAATTTGGGGAGGTCGTAGCACATTTGGATCCTTGGGACATCGTGATTATTGGCGGCGGCATCCTCGGGACCTCCCTTTCCTATTGGCTCGAGAACCAGTATGAGGGCCGAATGGCAGTTGTCGAGAAGGAGCAGCAAGTTGCGGTTCACACGTCCAAGAGGAACACTGGGGTCGTACACCGTCCCTTCTATCTAGACCCTGTCAAACGCCGAGTCTTCGCACGATCCTCCCAGGCAGCTTATGGGATGTGGAAGTCATACGCGAAAGAGCGAGGTCTACCCTGGTCGCCTGTGACAACATTGGAGGCGGCGACACGAGACTCGGACATGAAGCGGGTGGAGAAGTACTATCACTGGGGAATAGAGAACGGAATGGGAGAAGACGAGCTGGAAATTCTATCCGCAGAGGAAGTGCGAAGGCTCGAGCCTCACGTGAGGTCTCACGGGGCCATATGGTCGAAGACAGACACTTCGGTTGACTATCCGTCGTTTACGCGATCGCTGCGGAGTGACGCGGAACGTGAAGGTGCCAGATTCATTCTCGGTTTCGAGGTCAAATCGATCCAAGTGACCAAAGACTTCTTAGAGATTCAGCCCAAAAATGGGGGTGAGGCGATACGGACTCGTTTCTTGGTGAACTGCGCAGGAGGAAACTCCGTGCGGATAGCCCACATGCTTGGCGTCGGGAGAGAATATGCTGACCTCAACTTTCGTGGAGAATACTGGGAAGTCGGAGAGGAATGGCGATACCTAGCCACGAGGAACATCTACACAGTAGCACAACATCCTGAGTTGCCCTTCCTTGATCCGCACTGGATATGCCGTGCGGATGGGCGTCGAGAGATAGGACCCAACGCCGTCCCTGTTGCCGGACCCTACACGTACAGGGGCTTTTTCAAGAACCCGATACAAGCCTTGGAGAAGATTCTAGAGCCTCCGATGATGAACAAGATCGCTCTTCTATACAACAAGGACTTCTTAACCCTCGCAGGGGAAGAATGGAAATCGTCCATCTTCAAGTCAGAAATGGCGAGAAGGGCGCAGGAGTTCATTCCAGAACTCAAACTGGACTATCTGGTCAAACCTGGTATTGCAGGGGTCCGGGCGCAAGTCATAGATCGAAACGGGAACTTCATCAAGGAAGCTATCGAGATCAAGGGCCCCTTGTCGTACCACGTTACCAACTATAACTCACCAGGAGCCACCGGGTCCCCCGCTTACGCTGCTTGGTTGGTCGAAAAGCTTGGTTCTCTCGGCTATATCGGTCTCAAGAGAAGGACGTCCGTAAGGTCCAAAGGTCCTTGGGACTATGAGTCCATCACCGGTATGATAGGCGACACTCCGAAAATAGTGGGGTAAGACGCCGAATCGGGAGGTCGCGAGGATCGTGCTTACTCAGGGGATTGAGTACCTGAAATTCTTCCAGATGCCTGTCGCGCCTTGACCATGGACTGATGTGCTGCCCTTCTCTGGGTCTACAGGCTTGAGTGTGAAGAGTCCCCAGCCCACGAGAATGTCCTTTGGAGCTGCCGGGAGGCTCTCTGTCTTGAAGAACTCCTTTTCATCGACAATCCATTCGGCCCTCTTCCTTTGCGCGTCTATTCTGACCATGTAGTGGTGCATCATTTCGGGCTTTGTGTGGACCCCGGAAAACGGGGCCTCGATTAGATATGTGAACGCTGTCTTTTCATCCGTGACACCGGGAATCAGGAGTCGCTCGTAGATTGCTCCTATCTTCTTTCCGGTTGTAATGAAGTCGAAGATCATTCCGGTCGCGAAATCCATGAGTATGAGGCCCGCGAACGCGTCCTGCAAATCCTCAGCGTTGCTTCGATAAGTCTCGGCTCCCATCTCAGCCTCGAAGACCGTTACTTGATCACGTGATACTGGAAAGGTTCTCGTGGAGGCGTACAGTTGTTTCGGATCGTCGAACATGTGGATCTTGTCATGCTTCCGCGTGAAGGGATCCACGGTCAGCGCTAGACCGCCATTCCGAGATGCTATCTTGGCCTTTGGTTCGTCCCAGACCCAATTCTCGTCATTGCCCATCGGGAAGCTGAGAATCTTCCATTTAGAAGCGTCAACCCGGCCCTTGGACATATCATCGTAAAGATTTGTCTCGGTTTTCAACAAGGCTGTATCAATGCCACGTTGGACCGGGTACCGGATTTAATTCTTCTGAAAATGCTTCACAGGCTAGTACCAGGGAAGTCATTCAGGGAGGAGGCTGGCCCTTTGGTTCCCAGAGCTCAATCCGGTTGCCTTCAGGATCGATAATCCACCCGAACTTGCCGTATTCATATTCCTCTCTCTTGTCGTCGACTTTCACGCCTTCTCGTTTAAGCTGATCCAATAGTCTGTCAAGATCTTTGACTCGGAAGTTGATCATGAACGGCGAAGCACTCGGACCAAAATATTTCGTGTCATGCGGAAATATTGACCAGACGGTGTAGCCGACTTGTTTGGTATCGTCTTTCTCCCGCCATTGAAACATGGTCGTGCTAGATCCTTCACTTTCGGGTTTGACCCCCAGATGGGTCGTATACCATGACATCAGTTTTCCAGGGTCTTTTGCCTTGAAGAATACTCCACCAATTCCAGTGACCCGGGTTGCACCTGATGCGTGATCTCTAGGAGACTGACTAGTCATTTGGATTCATCTCGCGGATTGACCTCGAGATATTTTGGATCGCGACAACACCTTCCTTTTCAGCTCGGTTCCGCACACCCTACACGTTTTTTCTGGTCCCGTGGATCTCCGATGGCAGGCTGGGCAGTACATTATCCAGTCAAGCTTGTGAGCGATCCCAAAATTGGCTAGTGATCCATAGTTGAGATTAAGATGCTCAGCCATGTTCTGCACGGCGTAATCATCGCTGACGATGACAGGCTCTTGCCCATCTAGTTTTAGGTCCAGAGCGAGAGCGACAACCTCTCGATCCGCCTGCGAAACATGACCCTTCTCACCTGCTTTGGTGCTGACTGCTTCGACCGATTCCAAGGCACGGGGAGATGGGAACCTGAGAATCACCTTACCCTTCTCCTTGTTCACGTGAAATCGCAACTGTGTCATCGTTCCCCTCATCAGTTCGTCCTCCACCGCCGGGACCGTGTACACCTCTCCGGTCCGGGTCGGGTTGAAGCCCATGATGAACGCTGACGTATCGAGGACGAGCACCTTCAACCGTTTTCCCTTTCGGAGAACAATCTTCTGAGACTCCTCTGGAGAAATGAGTCGCCGAACCTAACGAAAAACGTACTGTTGCCGGATTTTCTGAACGACAACGACTGCCCGATCCCGATCTCCCTTTCAAGACGACCATCTACCACCAGGTTAGCACTTGGACCCGGCTCTGCCACTCGCAGCTGAACGCCAGCCTTCACCGGTGCGACGATCGACTTGACTGGTTGCAGAGGGGCAATAAGCGTTAGCGACACGCTATCCATTGAGGTTTCGAGAACTGGCCCTCCCGCTGAGAAGGAATGGGCTGTCGAGCCGGTTGGGGTGGAGACGATGATTCCATCGGCCCGAGCCTGGAAAACAGATTTGCCCCGAAAGGCTAGACTGAGGTTAAGCATCTTGGCCGGTATGGTTGGAAGTAGGAGCGCCTCGTTGAGCGCTTCGCTCACAACTTGGTTCCGGTGAACCACCGACAGCTTCCACTGCTCCTCCAACTCATAGTTGCCCTTCTCCCACTTGGTGAAAGCGGCCTCGAACTCGGAAGGTTCGACCTCGGTAAGGTACCCTCTCCGCCCCATGTTTACCCCCAGGATCGGGGTTTTTGGTTTCAACAACTCCTTAGCCGCCTTCAGTACAGTGCCATCTCCTCCGAGGGTTACTAGGAGCTCGACTTCCATTCGGCTGAGAGGCTTGCCCCCAGGAATCTTCGCAGATCTTCCTAGATCTTCGTCGGGGACAGATCTGAAGCCGTGCTGTTCGATTATCCTGTGAATCCTCCTGGCCTCGGTGAGGATTTCCTTCGAGCCTTTCTTAGCTAGGATGCCGACTGCCTTGAGCATGGCTTTCCAGATCGGGGAGAACGGGAACGGACCAGTTGAAAAGAATTCTCTAGGAATACCCTTCGAATCACGCGAAGTCTTTTAGATGAAATCCGAGGACAGAGGATAGTCTTTGATACCGCAATACGGCGATTGCGGTTACATAACACCCCTAGCCAAAGCCCCACACGTTCGCTCTTAGAGACGCTTCTCGCCGGATCAACCGAGCGTTTGACGCTGACCAGTTGCCGCGGCCCTCTCGATCGCGTTCAGCATGCGATGGCGCGTGACCGCATCGTCGAACGTGGGGCAGAAATGCGTTCCCTCGCGATAATCGCGGGCGAAACGAGCGTACGCTTGGGCGACGTTGGTGAAAGGGCCTTGCTGCGGCGACCACCGATACTGCTCCGGCACGGGCAGCACCTCGAGCGAGGACTGCGCGCCCTTGCCGCCGCGAACGGTCATCTCGAAGATCTGGGCCTGGCCGCCGGCAGCGGTGAGCTGCAGATCGCCCTCGGTGCCGTTGATCTCCCAGAGCAGGTTGGTGCCCCGCGAAACGCCGCCTCGATAATGGATCGAGAGCGCGGCCCCACCCTCGAGCAGTCCGCTTACCAACACCTGATCATCCGCGTTCATGGGCTTGCTTTCTTCCGTCCCCGCGATCGTGAAGGACTTCCGGCGCACGGTCATGGTGGCCGAGAGCTCTCGCACTTCGCCGAGGCAGTGACACACCGCGTCCGCCGCGTGGCCGAGCGCGATCGAGAGCATGGTCGCGCCGTTTTTCTTGTCGTTGAGGTAGGCGTTATACGGCTCCACCGTTGGTCCCCAGCCCATTCCCGAACCGATCAACGTGGTGGAGAGCACCTCACCGACGTAACCTAGCTTGATCAGGTCGTGTACGTAAGCCACCGACGGCGCAGAACGGGCCTGCAGTCCCGCCACGGCGAGGACGCCCTTCTTCTTCGCCAGTGCGGCCAAGGTCTGCGCCTCTTTCAAGCCGTTACCAAGTGGCCATTCGCAGTACACGGCCTTGCCCGCGTCGAGCGCGACAGTCGCCAGTTCGAGGTGATACGGCACTTTCACGGTGATGGCGACGACGTCCACGTCGGCCCTGTTCACAAGGTCTTGGTGATTGTCGAACGCGACAGGCACATCAAAGAGCTTGCTGGCGGCGTCGGCAGATTCGCGTCGGCTGGTGGACAGCACCGTGATCTCAAAGTCATCCGAGAGCGACTTCAGTGCAGGAATATGTGCCTGCGCCGCCCATCCGCGATCCGGGTTGGCGCCGATGATGCCAACACGAATCCTCTTGGTTCCACCCTTGCTCATGGCGGTCTTCATATCTTTCTCTCCTAAAAAATTGTTAGCGGCGGATCCTCGCCTTCAACTGTTGAACCCAGTACGCAATGATCTTCCGATTTGATACTTGCCCAGCAGATATTCGGACTCCGACACCATTTGAAGAAGCTAGAGAAAGCCATAAGCTTAGAGGTGTACGCCCGTACATCGACGAAACCGGAAGGGAAAAACTCAGGCAGACGGCATCGGGAGGGAAATCTTAACATCGTCATCAACCTTTTAGATGCAGTCCTAGAACCGCTCGCCGTCGAGACGCAATTTCATGAGCAAGCCTGTCGAAGTTGGCAGTCTGAAGATTGGCCAGTACGTCCTCATTGATGGTGAACCGTGCAGAATTGTAGAGTTCGAGAAATCCAAGCCCGGCAAGCATGGCTCCGCAAAGGCAAGAATCGTTGCGATAAGCGCATTCACAGGCCAGAAGAAGAACCTCATCAGCCCTGTCGACGGCAAGGCCGAGGTCCCGCTCATAGACAAGCGAACGGGACAGGTTCTTTCCATCTCAGGAAATCTTCTCCAAGTGATGGACATGGAGAATTATCAGACATTTGAGACGCCCATGCCGGACGATGAGGACTTGAAGAAGCAAATGACTTCCGGAATCGAGGTCGAGTACTGGAGCGTTATGGGACGGAACATGGTCGTCCGCCGAAAGGGCTGAGCAGTCCATTACGGGTAAAAATCCTTCAAGAGTAAAACACGTACGGCTTTGGCCGGGAATGACGGCCGGTGCTCTCGTCCAAGAGATGAGCGCAACCGGGGTCCTAGGTGGAGGCCGAATCGGGGCAGCCGCCGATGTTGTCGAAGAAATGTTCCGAGGGCCAGACTTCACAAATTTCCTGACACTCGCAGGGCCAATGGTTCCATCTGGATTCCGACTGGTCATTGGAGATTTGATCGATCGAGGGTTTCTCGACGCGATCGTGACCACAGGGGCGAACCTGACCCATGATGTGATCGAGGCCCTTGGCCTGCACCATTATCAGGGCACGTTCCAAGTCGACGATCGTCTCCTGATCAAGAAAGGGTACAGTCGAATCGCGGACATCTTTGTCAAAGAAGAATCATTCCAGATTCTAGACAAGACTGTCCGAAGGCTTCTTGGAAATATTCCAGCCGATCAGAGGCGAGGAGTGGCATTCTCAGACATCCTAGGAAAAATCGGCCTCCTCCTGCAAGACAAAGATTCGATTCTACACAAAGCTGCCCGAAACAAAGTCAAGGTCTTCTCGCCGGGTCTCCTCGACTCGATCCTTGGTCTTAGCCTCTGGAGCTTCTCTCAGACAGAATTGCTACAGTTGAACCCGATGACAGACGTGACGAACATGGTAGAAATGGCAATGACCTCGAAAAAACTCGGAGTCCTGATCCTGGGCGGCGGATTGCCCAAACATCACACTCTCTTAGCCAGTGTTTTGCGAGAGGGGGTTGATGCAGCGGTTCAGATAACCGCAGATAGACCCGAGCCGGGAGGACTGAGTGGTGCTCCGTTGGCTGAGTCGATCAGCTGGAGGAAAATCCGGAAAGGAGGAAGGTTCGTCGACGTATACGGCGATGCAACTGTCTGCTTCCCGCTGATAATGGCCGCTGTTCTCGCCAAGGTTAAGAAGCGCGCGAGAAGGTTGAGAGAGTAGTCTTGGAAACAGTCGGCCGTTCTCTGACGGACGCTGTCCGCAAGCTCTTGCGGATGCCGAACGTCGACGAGAAGGCGATCAAGGAGCTTGTGAAGGATCTTCAGAGAACCCTCTTGCAGGCAGACGTCAACGTCGAACTTGTTCTTCAGCTCTCCAAGGCAGTCGAAGATCGTTCGCTGAAGGCGAACCTTCCTCCAGGAATCACCAGACGCGAGCATGTTGTCAAAGTCCTATACGAAGAAATGACAAAGTTTGTCGGCCAAGACCCCGCTAAGGTCGAGGTTCAACCCGGCGTGTTCCGCAAACTCATGCTAGTCGGGATTCAGGGAACCGGGAAGACGACTAGCTCGGTGAAACTGGCACGGTTTTTCCAGAAAAGAGGATTGAGAGTGGGCATTGTCGGCGCCGATACTTACCGTCCTGGAGCACTGGACCAACTGAAGCAGTTAGCAGCCACAGTCGATATTCCGGTATACGGCGAACCCGGCACCAAGAAGCCTGAGGACATCGCGAAGCACGGTCTCGACCACTATCGAAAGGAGAAGACCGACTTGGTAATTATCGATACTGCGGGAAGACACAGGAACGAGCGGGACCTAATGGACGAGATGAAGAGAATTGCTTCGGCCGTGAAGCCCGACGAGATAGTATTGGCAATCGACGCGACGATTGGACAGCAAGCGATTACCCAAGCCCGCGCATTCAACGAAGCAACACCTGTCGGGTCGGTACTTCTGACAAAGATGGACGGGTCCGCCAAAGGAGGAGGAGCGCTCTCCGCTGTCGCCGGGACCGGTTCAAAGGTCAAGTTCATCGGAACAGGAGAACGAGTTGAGGATCTGGAGCAGTTTGTCCCCACAGATTTTGTGGGACGGCTACTGGGAATGGGTGATCTCAACGCGCTTCTCGAGAAAGTGAAGGAGGCAGAAGTGCAAGTTCCCGAGGCCAAAGTCAAACAGTTCATGGAAGGTCGTTTTACTTTGAAGGACATGTATGACCAGATGGAGAACCTTCGGAAGATGGGACCACTGAGAAAAGTTCTCCAAATGATTCCGGGTGGTGTGAGCCTTCCTGAAGAGCAATTGGGCGTAGCGGAGGAGAAGATGAAAGCGTGGAGAGTGATCATTCAATCCATGACTAAGAAAGAGCTTGCTGAGCCTCGATTGGTAGACAGCTCTAGGTCGAAGAGAATTGCGCGAGGAGCCGGACGGCCAGAGCGCGAGGTGCGGGAACTAGTTAACCAGTATTTTACGATGCGGAAGATGATGAAACAGATGAAACGACGTGGACCCATGATGAAAGGCATGCCTTTCATGAAGAAGTGATTCGTACACGCAACAGGTCCTTGATATGCGAATCTTGGATCGAAAAAATTCAGACTTTACGATGATCGTGGAGTTCGATCATGTTTCCCCATGGGTCAGTAAGGGTTCCTGAGTTCCGGCCTTTCCGTTTGACGGAGTATCCTTTCTTCTCCAATTGATCAGCCGCTTCTTCGAAGCTGGCGACGTGAAGACTGATTGGAGTTACATCAGCGCCTCGAAGGACTAGCGGTATGATCTTAGGGGTCTTGTAGAGGGTCAGCTCGCCCAGCTTGGTGGAGATGACGCTCCATTCAGGCGAGTGTTCTTTGAGTTCGAATCCTAGCGTTTCGCAGTATAGCTTGACCGCCTTGTCCATATCCCCTACTTGAAGGATGATATGACCGATGTCACTGATGAATTTTGGCAAGTCTTACCCCTCCTCGTCAGTAGAGGGATGGGCATGGTCCTTGCGCTCTAGTCTTGTCTTGAGTTTGTCCTCTTCTCTCTCAACATAGGCGAAGCCCTCTTTCAATATGGAGCCAAACAAGGGTCCGAAGGTAAACGTGATCGCAGTTATTGCTGCGCCTATCGAGAGAAAGGCCATGAAAGACGCGAAGATCTTGCCCCCAACAGTCATGGGTGATTGTGCCGGGCCTTCGGCCGTAGCCAGAAGGGAGATGAAATAGAACGAGGTCACCAGGTCCCAGCCTTCCAAGATCATCATGCCAATCGTTCCGATAGCCATCATTAATCCTAGAATCGCGACTGCGAAGATTGCCCTCTTCTTGAAGGGAGACAGAGGATGCCGGACTAGTCTAGCGATACCTCCTTCGGAGGTCATGAACAACCAACAGCCCTTCGACGCTGACACCTTAGCTCTTTCTATTAACCAGCTTACGCGTTACCAAGCGTCCACAAACTGGCCAAGTCTTTTTTTTGGTTTCATTTGCAAGGGGACAAGTTCGAATCCCTTATGAAACAGCCAAACAAGTTCTCTTCCGTGTCTAAGAAAATCACAACGACTCTAGAGAACGCTAGACATCTCGCAGTTGCCAAACAGCATCTCGCTGGAAAGATGCCCAACAAACCGGACTCCGATGACATTCTGAGAGTTACACGAGACCTAGGTTGCCTTCAGCTTGATCCGATCAGTACGGTTGCTCCTAGTCATCTCATCGTTCTCTGGAGCAGACTCGGAAACTTTGACAGAACTGACTTGGACAATTTGTTGTGGCGTGACAAGAAGCTCTTCGAATACTGGGCCCATCAAGCGTCAATAGTTTTGATGGAGGACTATCCTCTCTACTATTCTCTCATGCGAAAACATCCTGACATGCTCGCACGTCCAGGATCGGTTTGGCGACAAAGAATCGACAAATTTCTGAACGCAAACACGAGGTTGAGAGATAATATTCTGAGCGAGCTTAGAGCGAAGGGCCCACTCCTCTCTCGCCAGTTCGAGGACAAGACCAGAGTAAAGGGTAGTCTTGGCTGGGGTAGCTGGGGTGATGTCTCTCGGATGATGTTCCATCTCTTCCTGAGGGGAGAAGTAATGGTAGTTGGCCGTCAAGGCAAACAGAAACTATATGGTCTCTCAGAAAATTTCCTGCCATCGCGGGTTTCAAAGAAGGAATTCTCGGTGGAAGAGGTCGAGTACCTTTCGGCCCAGAGATCACTCCGCGCCCTCGGAATCGCAAATTCATCCGAGATAAGCTGGCACTTTTTCCGTAACCGCTACCCAAACCTGAAGGCAACCATCAAACAATTAGTGGTTGACGAAAAGATCATTCCAGTCGATATCACGGATGGACCGGTCGGGAAGGGTGAACGCTACATTCATTCGAAAGACATCGCCTTACTAGACGAGTTGGAAACAGACAAGTGGGAGCCACGGGTCTCGTTGCTCTCCCCTTTCGACAATCTGTTCTGCGATAGGGCCAGAACCAAGCTTCTGTTCAATTTCGATTACACAATCGAGATCTACACCCCCCCAAGCAAACGCAAGTTCGGTTACTACGTCCTCCCGATACTGTACGGCGACAAATTCATCGGGCGTTTGGATCCCCTCATGGACCGGAAAAGCGGGAAACTGATCATCAAGGCAGTTTACGCTGAAACAAACGCGCCCAGGGACAAGGATACCTCAAGAGAAATTCGAGATAGCGTGAAACAGCTTTCAGAATTTCTCGGAGCGAAAGAAGTAGTCTATTCACGCAAAGTCCCGAAGTATTGGCAAAGCTACCTTCACTAGTCTCAGACACATCCTGGATCATGGGACAGAGCGGACTCAAGTATCGAATCTCGATATTCTCGGATTTTGTAATCACAGAGCCTTCTGTAACCTACTTGCTGTTTCTAGGAAAACGAGTTGAATAAATCTCCGGAATCACTATTACCTGTTTCGAGGGTCCTCCTGAAGAAAGGCGAGCCTCGTGTCAAGAACATCCCCGTTACCACATTCCCCCCGAACCACAATACTCTCGCAGGCCACTATCGAGGGGTCCAACCATTCAAGTCCACAGGAGAATTACGTGGAGCAGTTCCTCGCGAAGTTTCCTGATTATAGGAAAGCGCTGTGGCTGGCTGCAAGAAGCGAGGAAGAAGGACTAGGAAGCCCGTCGTATCAAGGATGGCAATGGAGCGATGTCGAGATGCATCCCACCCGGGTCCTGAAGCTTGTGATAGAAGGAATCGCCAAGATAGGAATGAGAACTAGGCGGGCTACTTACTACCTTCTAAAAGAGCCGAACTTGGTAAAGACGGTCCTCAAGAGCTCGGTTCTCAAGAAATAGTCAAACGACGTCACGACGAATATACGATGGGGCAGAGTCGAAGGCTATTCTGAGAGTCTGGCTATTTCCAGCATCTTGGCAAAATCCTCCAAGCCAGTGGCATAATTGCCGTCTTCACCAATCCAAACAGAGCGTTTGCTCAAAATGAGCTCTTTCGCATCCCGAAGAGGAATCCCACAATATACGAGGTAGGCCGCTGCGCATGTCGGGCTCCTGCCCACCCCCATTTTGCAATGAAGGTAGACCTTCCTCCCTCCGCGAATATGTTGCTCGATGAGTCTAGAGACTAGTCGAAGCTGGCTTACCGGAACCGCGGAAAAGGTCTCTTCGACCTTGGGTGTCCGATCTTCGTATTGCAAGTCTAGTTTCTTGGACCAATCCTCCTCCCGCGGATTTCTCGTAAGATCGACAATCACCGCCTTACCCCCGCTATGTTTCTTGATCTCCTCTAGGTCTGCAAGCGTAGGGGCCCCACCTACCCACAATTCGTTGGCCAGGATCTCTGTAAAGTCCAACCAGTCTCTCACTACTCTATGATGGCCGCTCGATGAGGAGTAACACTAGGCTGCTCGCAGAGCCTTGCTAGTCGGCAACTGCCCTAGCTGAGTTTCTTTGGATCGAATTTGTTGCCGAATTTGTCGATGGAAGCTATCTCCGGAATGGGCATGCGATTCTTCTTTCCAACGATCTTCTTGACTGGGTAGCCAAAACCTACCACCATAGTGGGCTTGATATCGGCTGGGAAACCGAAATCCCTCCGCATTGCTTCTTCCTTAATTCCAGTGTAGACTCCGGAAATCACCCCGTTGTTCCAGGCAGAGAGCTGCATTTGCTGAACTGCGCGTCCGGTGTCGATAAGGTGGAACCCTATTTTGGGGTCTGTCAAGACTACTACTGCAAAGTCCGCCCCGGCGACCCAAGGACCACTGGTACTATCTTCCGCCAGCTTCTTGATCGATTCTTTGTTTTGGACGAGTATGAATCTCAAGTGTTGCTGGTTATTTCCCGTTCCAGCGGCACGTGCCGCTTCGAGGACCTTCATCTTCACATCGGAAGGGACCTTCTTCGGGCTGTATTGTCTAACATCGAGTTTGGTCAGGATTGCTTGATGAGTATCCATTTTCTCACAGAATGTGTCTGAGAATAGGCCTAAGTTAAAAAATGTCTCCCTGAAAGCTCAAACTCAATAGAGGTTCCCGAGGAATAGTCATGGTCGACCAAGTCGCCCTCCAGAAGCATGTCGTTGTACCCGAATCAAAACTGAAAGACTTCTGCAACAAGGTATGGATGAAGCTGGGCGTCCCGGCACCTGATGCAAAGATAACAACTGATGTCCTCGTGCTAGCTGACCTCCGCGGGATCGAGTCGCACGGGGTCGCGCGTCTTCCTCGGTATTACGCTGATCTAAAGAATGGCTGGACAAAGTCCACAGACCAAAGCAAGATTGTGAAAGAGACCAAGGCTACCGCCATGATCGACGGCGGGCAGAGCCTGGGCCAGGTCGTCGGACACAAAGGAATGGTGTTGGCGGTCAAAAAAGCCAAAGAGACCGCGGTCGGAATTGTCTCAGTCCGGAATTCTCACCATTACGGAATAGCAGGCTACTATAGCTTGATGGCTTTGGAACACGATTTGATCGGGATAAGCACGACCAACGCCGCTCCACTCGTGGTACCCACCTTCGGCAGAAATGCTGTCCTTGGTACAAACCCCATCAGCTTAACCGCACCCGCCGGGAAGGAGCGGGCATTCGTCCTGGATATGGCAACCTCCGTGGTTCCACGTGGAAAGCTTGAGGTCTACGACCGCGTAGGGAAGAAGATGCCTCCGGGATGGGCGGTGGATAAGACGGGAAGGGGAACAGAAGACGCTCACGCGGTTCTCGACGCCTTGTCGAAGAGACTAGGCGGCGGGATTCTACCCCTTGGGGGCGAGGGAGAGGAGCACTCGGGCCACAAAGGGTATGGTTTGGCCTTGATGGTTGACGTTCTGAGCGGGGTCCTGAGTGGTGCAGCCACCGGTCTTGGTGTTGATGTCAATAAGGAAAAGCCAAATGTCGGCCATTTCTTCATGGCGTTGGACCCGGCGGCGTTTCGTCCACTGGACGAGTTCAAGAGAGACATGGACAGGTTAGCCCGAGAGTTGAAGGACTCACCGAAGGCTGAAGGCCAATCACGAATCTACGTTCACGGCGAGAAGAGCTATGCAAGGATGGAAAAGTTCCAGAAGGAAGGTATTCCACTGAGTCCCAAGGTTGTTGAAGCGATGAGACAAGTGGGAACAGAGATCGGCGTTCCCTGGCTAGGGTAGCTTCCCGGGTCGGAACCCCCTGTCAACAATTTCTCGTCTACTACCCAGGTCTCATAACTTCGATATTTTTTCTATGATCCCGATATACACAGAGCCCTGAGAGTCTACGAAACGCTTGACTCTCCATCCTGTGCCTTCGAGTATTCTCTTCATTTCCTTCTTCGAGACGATCAGATAGTCAAACCACGGAGTTGTATACTTCTTGTATCGCACTCGGATGGTCAATTCCCCGGCCATTTTCCCTTCTCTGCGGTTGCGTGTGTGATAAGCTAGATGAAAGGGCTCCCGGGTTTGATATGGGTCGTTGCTTTCGGCGATTATCAAAGCATTTGGCGTCGTGGAGTGGTAGAACTGTGTAAGCAATTGTTTTGCCCGGCTTGGGCTCGCAAATAGTCCGAAGTTGTTGCCAATCATCAAAACTGTGTCAAACTTTCCCAGTCTTGGACCTACCTCTGTGATTGACATGACTCGGGCCTTCCGCAGGCCTCTGAGCTTGCAAACCTTGATCGCTAGAGGCGAAACGTCTATTCCAAGGACGTCGAAGCCTTTCCTTTGAAAATAGAGCGAGATTCTTCCACCGCCACATCCGATATCGAGCATTCTCCCACTTGCGTATCGCATTGCATCTTTTTCGTGTGGCCGCCAGTTCTTGTAATCGGCCAGGTAGTATTTGGGGAGCGAAGTGCTTGAATCGATGAAGCCGTCGTCTCTCTCAACAACCTCCACGACATTATCGCCCCTGAAACAGTCGTACAGTTGGTGACCGTAAGCATCCTGTTTGTCATTCAACATCCGGACTGTCACTTGCTAGAAAGGCTTCAGAGTTACGCATGGGTTGCCATGGTGGCTTCCGAATCTAAGTCTTACGCGTCAGTCCGCGGCGTATTCACCTCAACGCAGAGGATCTGGCAGCGCTGCAACTAGTTCCGTTGGCTAGAAATCCACAAAGTGATGACCTGGGCAAGCAAAGCCCAGGGAGAGCGAGAGGGCCAAATGCCTTGTCGCTTTCAAAATAGATATTGACGATTCGATTAATAAGCGAATTGGGACCGGAAGTCCAAGAATGACTAAGCTTCCCATTGCAATCCTATGAACTTCAACGCATTGTATGCGACACTTGGAATGAAGAACCCCGAGCGTTAGTAGGATCGCGGGTGGTCGAAGTCTATCCTCGGAGGCTAGTCTTCGGTTAGACAGGGCTTAAGAGTCGTTTCGCTCTATTCTCAATTGTGGTCGAAGAATGAGGAGACTTATGGTCCTCATTGGGGCAGTATTTGTCCTGCTTGGAATCGTGGCTGAGAGCTTGTACATTAGCAACGAGAAAGTCGCCTACAACGGCGCAACAATCTCTGCTAATGCGTACATGGTCTCGGGTCTTTTCCTCATCCTCTTGGGACTAGTCCTGACTCTGTCTGGGGCAAGAATCCCGAAGATCCGGATTCCACACGTCTAGTCGCGGGGTCCGAATTCGAGTCGTGGGAATCAGAGCCTAGCTTGGGCTCTACTCTTTCGAAATAAGATTAGACTTTGATTACGACACCACGGTCGATTTTGACCGGCCGATGCCCGGATATTCCATGAGCCATATCTCGAACTCCAACTGCAACCAACACAATTGCCATCGTGACCGCCAGGCTGAGCTGTCCAAGGGACGTGTCGAGGATTACGAAGACAGATAGAATGACCGTCAAAACTCCCACTACCCCGATCAGTCCTCGCACCCAGACCGGTGGATGCTTTGCAAATCCTGCTGCAACGATTTCTACGATCCCGACGACAAGAAGTGCAAAAGCGACGAGAATGGTCAGGAAGCCGATTACGAATTGCGGGTTGATTACTGCAATAATTCCGAGTACAAAGGCGATTATTCCTCCTCCAGCGCTTATCTCCCGGAACCACAGCGCAAAATATCTCCCGTAAAGGCCGGCAAAAATTCGAGATAGCCCTAGAATGATGAGCCCTATTCCGAGAGTATACGCGAGAACAGTGAGGGCGAATGCTGAATCAGCCAAAACGAAAAATGCGATCGCGAGAACCAACACTCCGGCAAATATCTCAAGAACGCGCAGCAAACTAGGACTTCTTTTCTCTATCAACTTAGTGCCTTGGCATACGTGACTGGATGTCGGTATTTAGTGGCTTTCCTTGGAATCCCTGACAGCATGCGACGGGGTTAGACTCCAAACAGACGTGTCACGTAAGCAGCCAGAACCGCAGCGACGAGAGGAGCACCCAGAATCCCTCCTAGCCGTAAAACCGTACCAATGTCAAATGGCCCAGTCGCGCATCTGGTGAATCTCCCGTTTGATAGCATCAATCGCTAGGAGTTCGTGCACAAGTCCTTCACTCAAAGGCGCCTCCCCTGTAGCCTCGACCTCGCTCATTACTCGGCTATGCCGAAGCCCGAACTGGGCAGACTTCTCAGCCCTCACTTCACGCATTTTCTTGTGAAGACCAAAGAGTGGAACGAGGAAGAAGAGTAGGCCTGGAACCAGAAATATGGTCAGGCTTAGTTCGACTGCGAAATTAGGGTACAGGAAAATTGGAAATGTCAACAATATCGCAATGACATAGATCGTTATGAGATGCAGAGATGTATTTGCAAAAGGCTTGAGGCTCAGTGTCCTGTCTTCGGTGAAAACCTTCAGCCGCAAGGGAAGTCTTCCGATTTTGTAGATTTCGACCATGGACGACAGGAAGACCCAGAGAAAGGTTGCTTGCCACAAACGCGTGTAGCTGTAGAGAATTTCTCTCAGCAAATTTTGAAGCAGGTAATATCCAGGGTTGAATATGGGTTCCAGAACCAACACACTGGCCGACAAGAGTAGGGCCCATGTCGCGACGATAGACGGGAAGTCGCTTAGATAGTTGGTTTGGATCGGTGACTTGTCTGCTCCCATCGATATCGCGTATCGCTCAAGGTTTTCGACGCGACGCGCGCGTATCGGGAGGAGAACAAAATGTAAACGATGTTAGCAAGCAGTAGCGGGACGCCGAGGGAAATGTCGCCCGTGAAGTCTGTCTTTACTCTGTATGCGTAGTATCCCAACAAAGTCAGCATAAGAGGCGGAAGAAATCCTACAAGGAGCACTCCGGCCCAAAATGGTAGACCAAAGCGAGCGTAGAGACGTTCAAACCAGAGCTTGGATGAGTTATCCGGCGTAGAAATCAATCTTTCTAACGGCGTCCTAGTTATTTTGAGAGCTGGACCAATCATCTAAGGTCCGTTTTGTCCTCGACGGAGGCCTCGTTCCTTTCTTCTTGACCGTCTGCAGAAAGCGATGCATCTGCTGCTCTCTCTTCCGGCTTGTCCAGTAGTACGCCTCGTCGATCGTTCCCTCTGAGATGAGTACTGTCATTTTTCCTTGCCTCGTCCTGCCAGTACGCCCTCTGCGCTGTATCAGGCGGATCTCCGACGGAACTGCTTCATAGAATATGACATGGTCCACATCCGGAACATGTAATCCCTCCTCACCAATGCTTGTCGTCACGAGTATGTTACTACGTCCTTGGCGAAAATCTTCTAGTATACTCGTCTGCTCGCTTTGGCTTAGACCAACATCATCAGTATCCCGAGTCGCCTGACCGACAAAGCGGACAGCGGAGACACGTTCAAGCTTGTTCAACCTTTCGACAAGTGTCTCGACGGTATCTCTGTACTGAGTGAAGACTATGATCTTCGAATCCTTGTTCAATTTCATCTCCTCTTCGACAAGCTCTCGGAGCCTTTTCTGCTTCGGATGTTCTCTCTCTTCCATGGAAAACGCGAGCTGTCTAGCTTCGAGAATCTTCGCGTCTCTTGAGAGGCTTTTGCCCGACTTGCTACTGGCAGTTTCGAGCTTTGCAAGGTATCTTGTGAGATTGTGGAGGCCTTGCGTCTCCAGCACATCGATTGCATGACTCAACGACATCGCCTGGGCCTGCAGAATGACTGCTCCATACAGGGCTCCTGACCCACCTCTTCTCAGACTCTTTCGCAACTTCTCCCCGAGCTCAAGTAGCATCCGCTTGTTTGCGCGAACCCCGGTCGGCAACTGGTGCATTGTCCTAAGCTTCTCCGTCCTCTCATCCATCGCGGCTCGAAGAATCTTGCTAATCTCCTTGTAGGCTGGCGGAAGTGGGACCCGTTCCCAGTTTATTGTCACGTCATTGACGTACTGTACCACATCCTCATCCTCCTCAGTTCTCATCTCTACGTTGGTGATCGCAAGCTTGTCGCAGATCTCTTGGACCCGCTCTCTTCGAGCGCTCGGTGACGCAGTTAGCCCAAGTATCAACGGGTTCGCTGCCTGTCTCTTGTAGTGCTCGGCTACCTCAGAGTAAGCATAGTCTCGGACGCACCGATGTGCCTCGTCAAAAACGATCAAACAGACGTTTCCAAGAGTATACCGTTCACTTGAGACATCGTTTCTAATCACTTCTGGAGTCGCAAAAATCAGTTGAGATCCCTCGAAATCCATGGCCCTCGAAACTGGAGGTCTTTCCCCTGTTAGGACCGATGATCTGACGTTCTTGTCGGGAAAGTGTTCTTTGAAAAAATCCGCATGTTGGAGGACGAGCGGCTTTGTCGGAGCAAGGATAACCGCTTTGTCGTTCTGGCGCTCTGAAAGGCGCTTGACAGCTACTAGCAAGGCGACTATGGTCTTGCCTAGCCCGGTCGGGAGAACGACAAGAGTATTGGCTTTGGCGGCCGACTCTGCAATGGTGCTTTGATACTCTCTTGCCTCAATGCCTGGTGGTCTGGAGACCTGCAGTTTGCCCGTGCGCCTTCTCTTCTAGGGAGAAGGCGGGACCGGGTTTAAGGGTGTGCTCCTGATCTCTTGGATATGCTTCCTGCCGAAGGTCAACAGGAGAATAGAGGCCGAGACCCATGCGACCAGAGCCGCGTTAACGTACATAGCCCTTAGCGGCCTACCAAAGTACAGAAAGCCCAACATCGCCAGAACCACGGCGAAGATGCTTAGGGTCTGGTACCGATCCAATAGTCCAAAGTCTCTACGTCCGACAGTCCAGAGTTTGTAGACGGTCGCAAGATACAATGTTAGTCCAACTAATCCTATCGTTGCAAGCGAAATGACAGCCCAGTAAGGCACGAGGAAAATCAAGAGACCTACCTCGTCAGCAATTAGACCAGCCCCCACCCCAACAACCAAAGCGCTGTCCCATCGGGTGCGGACATCTGTCGCAAAGACCATAATTGTTGACGAAGCCAGCAACAGTATAACCCCGTAGTAGAGATGGTGAATGTGAAATCCCTGAACTCGGATAACAGGACACGACTGAGTACACCTAGCCTCAACGGCGACGAACAATCTCGCAACGAAAACGGCCATTGTGAACCCTACGGCAGCGAAGAGGAATCCTACTGGCCCAAGCAGTGGCGCGCCCTTTGGCCGGCTCAACCTAAGCTAGACCCAGTCCAACTGGCCTTCTTTAGTCTATCCCGGTCCTTTGTGATCACCGACAGGACTTTTAACAAAAAATCCTCATTTACAACTTTTGCGCGGTTATTGAGAATGAAGACCGGACCCCGAGCTATTCATACTGGTAAAGAGTGAACAGAACAGAGGAACTTGTCATGGCATGGAAAGAATTGAGGCACAACGGTGTGGCGTTTCCGCCGTTGTACGAGCCCAGGAGACTCTCCGTCCGAATCCATGGCTCAGTCGTCCAACTCTCCCCTGAAGCCGAGGAGTTAGCTTACGCGTGGGGAAAAAAGCGAACCACACCCTACATCCAAGACCCGGTTTTCCAGGCAAACTTTCTTTCAGACTTTCTCAAGCTTCTCCCCCTAAACTTTGCAAGCACAAAGTATGATCAGATCGACTTCACCCCTGTCTTCGAGTTTCAGGCAAAGGAAGAGTTGCAGAGACAGAATATTGACTACAAGAAGAAAATGGCCCTTGAGCGTAAGCAACTTCGTCTATCCCTGAAAGAAAAATACGGGTATGCGGAGATCGATGGAGTCAAGACAGAGGTAGCCAACTGGATGGTGGAGCCTCCCAGCCTCTTCATGGGAAGAGGTAGCCATCCCATGAGGGGACGCTGGAAACCGAGAATCCATCCCGAGGATGTTGTTCTAAACCTGTCCGAGAATGTCGAAACTCCTTCGGGCAACTGGAAGGAGATAGTCCACGATCACGAGTCCATTTGGATAGCTTACTGGGTGGACAAGCTTAGCAATGTCCGCAAGTACGTATGGCCAAGTGACATCTCGGACCTGCGCCAAGAACGAGACAAGCTGAAGTATGATGCTGCCCGGAAACTGCAACGACGTCTCCCAGACGTTAGGCAATTCATCGACAAGAATCTTCTTTCTCCGGACCTGAAGATGCGCAAACTCGCGACCGTCTCCTATCTAATAGACAATTTAGCAATGAGAGTAGGAGACGAGAAGGACGAGGATGAGGCAGACACTGTAGGCGCATCAACCCTACGAGTAGAACATCTCAGATTCCTTCCACATGCAATTGAGTTCGACTTTCTAGGAAAAGACAGCGTTCGCTGGCAAAAAACCCTCAAGGTTGATGGATCGAATAGCCCCGTGCGCGAGAACCTCCAGGAATTCTCTCAGGGAAAAAGACCCGATGATCTGGTCTTTAATGGAATTACCTCCCAACATGTGAATCGTTTTCTAAACAAAACAGTGCGAGGACTGACAGCGAAGGTGTTCAGAACGCACCACGCCACTGAAACAGTTCAGACCTACCTGCGGAAACACAATGGGTTCAAAACTGGAGAGTCATCATTCGTCAAATTGCATCACGCTCGTGTAGCGAATCTTGAGGCTGCGATCAGATGCAATCACAAACGTACGCCACCAAAGACCTGGGAAGGAACCCTCCTCAAAAAACAACAAAGACTGGACGAGCTGAAGACAAAGGAAGTCAAGACGGACAAGCAGAAAATGAGACTTGAAGAACGCATCCGAAAACTGAAACTTGAAGTGGATCTGCAGAAACGAACTCGCGATTACAATCTGAACACATCCCTTCGGAACTATATAGATCCAAGAGTCTACAAGAGCTGGTCGAACAAGGCAGAATTCGACTGGAAGGGCATCTACCCCAAAACTCTACAGCGGAAGTTTCTCTGGGCGTCCAGGGCGAAATCCTGACATACCTATCGCGATTTCTTCGGACCCTTAAGCCAGCCTCCGATACCGAGCTCCCGGGGCTTGCCAGCGGGATCGATTGTGACTGAACCATCGTTGTGGAGTTGAAGCCGTCGCCATCTGTTGTCACTCGACGTTCCCCGCAGAGTTCGTACCCTTGCAAAGTGTTCGACTTGTCCCTCGTCGCTGCTTCGGAATTCGATAATGCCATCGCATAGCGATTCAAATTGCTTGTAGAAAGAGTCAGACGCGATGCCCATCATCACTGAATGAAACATTGCCAGGCCTCGAATCCTGGCGTAGGGAATGATCCTCGTTCTCCAGATATCGACCATCAATTTCTCGTCCGTATAGTGACACATGACCGAGGTGTTGTCGTCAATGTGCAGCCACTGTTTCTCATCCTCGGCAACTCCCTCTCGAATCATATTGACTACTTTGCTACTCCAGTGATTGAGATCGAAGGACTGGTGTTCGTAAGCCTCCCGTCCCTTTGATCGCATCCCCTCAGGGGTTTCGGGGTGCGCGAGCCCGGTCATCACATCGTAGGTATCCAGTATTCTGAGCTGGTCTTTCCGCTCCAACTCTTTCACGTTTAGCCCGAGTCTAGTCAGGGACTCGCGAACTTCGCGAGGTGGATGCATGTAGGTATGATACTCTGCACGCGCCCCTTTTCTCAACCCGCTAGCGGTTATTGTGAGCGATGTTTCGTACCATGGAGAGTCCGGACCGAACTCCACGAGATAACTTGCTCCAAATCTGATCCCATTGGGAACGAGATCCTCAAGGATTGCAAGCACCGGGGTCTGTTCCATGGTCGAAGTCACACGTTCTACCATGCTTAATCTCTGATTCTCTAACACTTATGGTGGTTCTGCTAACCCTTGGTTGGTTGAGTTAGCTTCGGGGCATCGACTCCAGGGATTACCGTAGGCGTCGGGTTCCCCCTCACAGCTTCAACTGCCCTGCCTTTGCGCCTCGACGATGGGAGGCCGGGAACGCGCGACCCTCACCCGTCCCCGCCGAGCCAGGTTGATCGCTGCAACCATATCCCGGTCCATCACTATCCGACATTTACCGCACCAGAGCCTGCGTTTCAGCCTCTTGTCCGATTGGAGTCTCTCCCCGCATCTCGGACAAGACACACTGGAACCTCTGGTCTCACGCCTAGACAAACGGACAACCGATAGTCCGACCCATCGCGCCTTATACTCGATCTGCCGTTGAGCCTCACCGAAACTCCACCCGTTCATCCTACCACGATACTTTCTACCCTGACCATTACCCTTCCGGTAGAGGGATCGGATGCCCTCGATGTTCTCAAGAACCATTGCCGTTCTCCGCTGGACTACCACAGCAACAATCGTCTTCGTGGCGTTGTGGAGCAGATGACCAGTCCTAGAGGTTCTCCGCTGTCCGTACATGGAGGCTATCGCTGTTCTTATTCTATCATCGTTCCGTGTGAAAGAGGCGACGATAAGCACAGTAGTCTTGGCTATTCTCACACACTTCGAGAGATCATACTGATGGGTCTGAGTGTCGTTTCCAACCGTTAGATTGCGGAGATTACGGTCCACACCGATCGTGGAGCGGCATTCTATCCTGGGAGTGTCGCGGGCGATGCAGAGGCTCAGTCTGTTCCGGGTAAGGGTGAAAGAGCGTACCTTGATCCCTGGCTGAGATATGATCTCTAACGTATGACTTGTCAAGGGTATGCTGAAATGTTTCCCCCTGGATACCGGAATATGCAAGTATCCGTTCTCTATCTTGAACCCGTAGCAGGAGACGAGCTGCTGTCTGAAAGCATACACGGTCCTAGTGATGAAACCCCTCCGGATAGACTTCTTCCGAGCGGCCAGTATTCCCGCAGCCCGAGATATAGCGCAGAGCTTGAAGTAGCTAGGAGAATCGTAGGGGGCGAGCTCGTTGTAAGCGAGGAGGGAAACTCTTCTCAGGGTAGTTGCATCGTAAGCCAGAGCGATCCTTATGGCGTCGTTGATCATCCTCCTGAACAACTCCAACAACCTTAGAACGTCTTGCGTTGGAATGTAGTATTGCCAGACCGCCTTGACTGCCAACACGACGAAGAGAGGCCAAAAACCTGCCTATAAGTCGGACAGGCACCCGACGATGAGTTAACAGGCGACCATGGTTAAAGCTGAACTAGCTCGCGCTGGTGTAGTCAACCCCAACGGAGAATCAAGTAATGAGAAGCGAAGCCTGACTAACCATTGACAAAACCCAATCTGTTGATCACAACCGATGTCGTTGACCCGGCTAGCATTCGGGGGCTCTCCAAATATGGAAAGGTTTTCAGCACGACTGCACTTGACGAGCCAGCGCTGAATCAACTCTTACCGTCGATAGACATCCTTCTCGTGTTCTTTTGGCCCAGCTTCCTGACTCCTGAAAACTTGTCGAGGATGAGCAATCTGCGACTTATTCAGAGCATCCTCGCTGGTGTAAACCACATCCCCTTCGCCCAGCTCGACAAGAAGGTCGTTGTTTGTAGTAATGCGGGCGCCTATTCAGACGAGGTTGCCGAATACGCCTGGTCTTTGTTGCTATCGGCCGCGAAGAGAATAGTTGACTTTCACAACGCGGTCAAGGCCGAACAATGGAGTTTGAGGCGAACATTAGGAGGCAAGGAAGTGACCATTATGGGAGAAAAGACGCTGGGCATTCTTGGATATGGAGGCATAGGGTCCGCTGTAGCGCGAATTGGTAGGGGGTTCAACGTGAATATCTATGCGTTTTCGAGAAAGCCAGTTCGAGAGAAAGATGTGAGAGCGTTTCAAGGGGACAAAGGGCTGTCGAGGGTCCTTGCCAAGAGCGACGCAGTCATAGTCTCGCTTCCCTTAACCAAGTTAACCAACAAGATCATTGACGCTGACAAACTTGCCACGATGAAGAAAGACGCGATACTTGTGAACATAGCGCGTGCAGAGCTCGTGGACGAAAGCGCGCTCTACGAGTACCTGAAAACAAACCCGGACTTTCGATACGCCACCGACGTTTGGTGGTATCGAGAAGAAAGGGAGTCCCTCAAGACCGTCAGTCCTTTCTTCGAATTGTCCAACTTCATCGGAACACCTCACGTATCAGGTCCATCGAGTTTAGCCACCGGAAAGCCAGCCAAGTTTGCTGTCGCTAATGTTATTCGGTTCCTTAGAGGTCTCAAACCAAAGAACATCGTAGATCCTGCGGAATATCTCGTCACGGACAGGCAAGAATACTAGATTCTCATCATCCGCTAATCGTCTTGGCAAGAAGATCCAATGACACATTACCGCCCGATATGACTAGCACAACCTTCTCACCGAGCTTCTCCAAATCCTTGTTGGCGAGTAGAACTGCGGCGGGCGCCGCTCCGGACGGCTCGGGGAAGATGTGGGCTTCACGAATCAATAGCTTCATTGCGGCGAGAATCTGGTCGTCTGATACGTTGTAGACCCCGTCAACGTACTTCCTGGACGCTTCAAGGGTCAATTCTCCTACCGCTGATGGGATAAGCCCGTCCGCGATGGATTTCGGCGAATCGAACGTGACAATCTTGCCAGCCTCCAGCGCTGCTTGGAGCTTCGGCGCGCCTTGCGGTTCGACCCCGTAGACCTTCGCTCCTAGTTTTAGCGACTTGATCGCCGTGGAAATACCGGCTATGAGACCTCCGCCACCTACTGGAACAATCACCGAATCGAAGTTGTCTAGTTGATTTGCTATCTCTAGCCCACAAGTTCCTTGCCCCGCGATGATGTCAGGGTCGTTGAACGGATGTACGAGTGTCGCTCCGGTCTTGCCGACTATTTCCTTAGCCTTGGCATCACGATCGGTCGTATATTTTCCATATTTTATCGCTTCAGCACCATACTCAATGATCGTGTTGACTTTCTCCTGGACAGCTGTCTCCGGTAGTATTACGGTGCATTTCTTTCCGAGGAGTCGAGAACTGTAGGCTACTGCCATTCCGTGGTTCCCGGAGGAAACCGCGACGATGTTCTTCGCTGACAATTGGGAAATCTTGTTGTAGGCTCCACGAATCTTGAAAACCCGTATAGGTTGGAAGCATTCGAGCTTCAAGTAAATACGGCGGCCAAATCTCTTCGAGAGTGACGGCGACTCAACGAGCGGGGTCTTGGTCGCAACTCCCTCGATCCGCTTACTCGCCGCAACAATGTCGGCCAGCCCTGGCAAATGGCTTTGGATCATAACTAGGTCTGACAGTCGGTTTCCCACGCTTGAGATTAAAGGTGCGCTGACATCGGCCGAAAATCGCCTATTATCAGGCCTGATGCCAGCGTTGGCTCAGGTCCAGCCTTCTAGGGAGTGCTTAGTCGCTTGAGCTGGCCAAGCACCTTTTGGCGAATATGGTCCGGGGATGGAAGCATCTTAGATAATCTTCCTTTCGAAAGGAGTGGTGCGAGTAGCTTCCCCATTGGTCCTCCGCAGTTCGGACACTTCGGCGCACCCACCGTCAAGCCCGTTATTTTCTCCCTCAGGCACTCATCGCATCTCCAGACGGTTTTCCTACCGCCCAACTTCCCCCTCTTCGCCACAGGCTTCCCGTCAGCTTCCACAATGTCCAAAGCGAAGTCGATGCTAGGCGCGTTGCTGACCGAGGTTCCAACCCCAAATCCGTCTACTCCCGCGAGAGATAGTTGAGCGACCGTTTCATCGTTGAGTCCACCTGACACGAAAATCTTCACGTGATTGTATCCTCTTGAGTCCAACTCCCATCTCACCTCTCGAATAATCTCGGCAAGATTTCCACGCCTTGAACTAGGCGTATCCAGCCGGACCCCAAATAGATCCTTTCCAAGCGCTTCGGCGGCCAAGATGGATTCTATCTTCTCATCGTAGTAAGTGTCGACGAGAGCGATTCTTGGCACCTTTTTCGGCATGTGTTTGTTGAAGCTCTTCCAAGCCTTGACCTGGTCTCTCATCGCAATTATCAGCGAGTGAGGCATTGTGCCCGCGGGATCTTTTCCGAGAAGCCTTGCGCCTACAATGCTGGAGACGTCATCGAAGCCGCCGATGTAGCAGGACCGGTCGATCATAGGGGCCAGGGCGGGATGGGCTCTGCGAATCCCAAAGGAGAGGAGAGTTCTCTCGCCGGCCGCTTTTCTCACCCGCGCCGCCATCGTTGTGATCCCGGATGCCTGGCAGAGAAGTCCGAGCAGTGGCGTCTCGTAGAGACAAAAGTCCAAGTATCGGCCCTCGAGTACCATCACCGGCTCTCTTACGCCTTCCACGTCACTTGAATGAAACAGAGTTCCTTCTGGAAAAGAGTGAACACCGATCGGTACGCCTTCTAGAAGATGAGCTGCCTCCTCAACCCCAGCTAGGATTCCCCATTCCCAGTTCCTAGGAAGCGAGCCTGTCGTTATCTCGGCGGTTACTGTGAGATCGGACATTCCTTCCTTTTCAAGAATCTCCTTTGTGCGTGTGAAGTAGACGTCTGTTGTTTCTGCGTTCTTGATCTCGTCCTCACTTGCCACCTGGAACTTTCTCAAATTCGTCACTGTCGCGGTCCCCTTGATCGAATTATAATCTTAGGGTAGGAGACTTCCCTCTTTCTGGACAGCATCTGACAAGTTATAACTAGGTTGAGAGACCGTCGATAGTACAGGTTAGTTTGACGTGAGATCACTGGAAGAACTCGCGAAAAGCGCTCGCGAGCTGAAGGAACGCGGCATGTCCACGTACGAAATAGCTGATGAGCTGAAAGTTCAAGCAGACACGGTAGTCTGGCTCCTGCTCCACGGCAAAGAAGGAGTCAAAACAAAGGAAGCATACGATGTCTACGTTAACTGGAACCCGATAGGATCAAGTGTTCGACGCCTAACCCTAGTCGGCCGAGCAATGGCGGATATGGTCCGCGAAGCAGTAGAAGCCGGCCTGATGGAGGAGCCTGAAGTTGTCGCGGGGATCGAGAGCGGCGGAATGGCCCTCGGACTAATCGTCGCGAGGTCACTGAACAAACCCATCGCCTCGGTACGACCCCAGAGGCTCGGGGAGAAGAAAGTCGCTGGCGCAGTAAACCCCAGCTTCTCAAGGGTCGAAGGCAAGGAGGTTCTGATTGTCGACACAATACTCCGGATGGGAGAGACGATTAGAGCGGCAATCGAGACCCTTACAGGAGTGAAGGCTAAGGCCGTCGGAGTAGTCGTGCTAGCGAACAAGAGCGGGAAGGAGAGTATCGAAGGGATTCCCGTACGTTCTCTGTTCGAGCTGTTGCCTGTGACCAAGCAGTGAGCCGCCCATCGACCAAGTGGAATAAAAAGATGGAAGAGGATTCTGTCCGAGTCAAAAGCGTGCAATTATATCCTACGGATGCGGCCGGTATACTGGAAGCGTAGGGAAATGCCGACCAAGTTCATGCAGTCCCTTGACCCTCAAGTCTACGGCGAACTCCGAAAGATTGCTAAGGATAGAGGCATAACGATGCAGGAACTCATCCGAGCCGTTATTGTCCCTGATTGGATGAGCAACGACCAGAGTAAGGGCGGCGCAGGTGGTTCTCCAAGGAGATCCCGAACGGCGCGCGGTGCGTCCAAGAGACTCCGAGCCAAGATAACCGCTTAGCGCGCTAGTAAACAGGCAACGCTTATTTCTCGGCTGACTCCAGATCGAAGGGATGGCAATTGTCGGCTCAGGACCGAGTTCCGGCATACGCGATCTCGCTACTCGCTGGAATACTGACCTTCATCGGTGGGTTAGCCAAAGCATCAACGAGCGGGATTATCAAGTACACGGCTTCGGGAGCCGCCTTCAACAATTTCGTGGGAAATAGCGTCCGGCCAACCAACTTCGGCCTCGCCATAGCGAGCGCACGAGCCTCCGCGGTCATATTGATTCTCTCTGGCATTCTCGTACTGGTCAGTGCTGTTGTGATGAGTTTTCGGTTCAACCAGTATCCAACATGGGGAACCGTCATCGTGATCTTTTCCGTCGTGGGATTTTTTGCAGGCGGAAACTCCCTCACAGGAATCGGATCTGTACTAGGAATAATCGGTGGGCTACTGGCAATCACCTACCGCAGAACCCAACGTTCAGTACCTGTCTGAGTTCAGATCCTTCCGTTTTCTAACAGTTCTTTGACAAAGCTCTCTCAAGCCTAGTCTTATCTTTAGCCTCGATCGACTATTCACCAGAGACGTCTTGAGTCAGGAAACAAAGCTAACCTACGTAACACTCCTCGCAGACCCGAGCATTCATCCGAAATACGAAGCAGCACTGAAACAGATTGAGACCGAGTTTGGGAAACATCATCCCATGTATATCAACGGCCGAAAAGTTCTAGCTGCTGAGGGAGAATTCGACGTCAGAAGCCCTCTAGATACTAAGATCCTGTTAGGCCATTTCCAGAAGGGAAGCGCAAAGTTCGCTCGTAAGGCCATCGAAGCGGGCAAGGATGCATTCGAGGAATGGAGCAAAAAGTCCTGGAAGGAGAGAGTTGCAATCATCCGAAGAGCGGCGGACCTCATGGAGGACGATCGGTTCAAGCTCGCAGCGCTGATCACGTACGAGGTTGGCAAGAACAGGTACGAGGCTGTCGCGGAAGCAAGCGAGGCAATCGACATGTTCGACTACTATGCTGACTTGATGGAACAGAACGATGGTTACGTGAAGCCAATGCATCCTGGCGCCCCCGGAGAGACCTCGAAGAGCGTTCTCCGACCCTACGGAGTGTGGGCTGTCATTTCGCCGTTCAACTTTCCACTCGCCCTTGCTGCGGGAATGATCGCATCAGCTCTCATAACCGGAAATACTGTCGTGTTTCATCCGACAAGCGCCGCACCCTTCTCGGGGCTCAAACTCTACGAGACGCTTATCAGCGCGGGAGTACCCCCTGGCGCACTGAGCTTTCTGACGGGTCCCGGAGAGTCTTTCGGCGACGAAGTCACCTCGAACCTTGACGTTGCCGGCATTGCTTTCACCGGCTCGAAAGATGTTGGCATGAAGCTCTACCGCGATTTTGTGAATAAACAACCCTATCCAAAGCCGTTCATCGCTGAGATGGGCAGCAAGAACCCTGCCCTCATCACATCAAACGCTGACCTAGAAAAGGCCGCGGAAGGAGTCGTCAGAGGAGGCTTTGGCTATAGCGGTCAAAAGTGCAGCGCGACATCAAGAGTCTACGTGGAGAGAGGCATAAAGAACGACTTCCTCAAGATCCTCAAAGACAAAGTGGATCATCTCAAAGTCGGGGATCCGAGAAATAGGGATGCGTTCGTTGGACCCGTGATCAATGAGAAGATGGTGAAGAAGTACCAGCGCTATCTCGAACTCGCAAAGAAGGACGGGGGCAAGATAGTGGCCGGAGGGGGACTACCAGAAGACAAGAAACTCTCTAAGGGCTACTATGTCAAACCAACAGTCGTCGCGGGCCTTCCTTCCAATGACCGCCTCTTCAAGGAAGAACTCTTCCTGCCTTTCGTGGTTGTTGACGAGGTCAAGAGCCTAGACGAGGCTTTGAAGAAAGCGAACGACACAGACTTCGGCTTGACAGCAGGAATCTTCAGCAACGATCAAGGCGAGGTTGACAAGTTTTTCAGAAGCATCGACTTTGGAGTCACGTACGCAAACAGGAAAGGTGGAGCAACGACAGGCGCCTGGCCCGGCTCTCAATCCTTCGGCGGCTGGAAGGGAAGCGGAGCTACTGGCAAAGGGGTTGGAGGGCCGTATTATCTGTTAGAGTTCATGCATGAACAGGCCCAGACCGTAGTCAAGGACGCCTAAGCCGCTAATCGATCTATCTCATCAACGAACATCTCTTCTTTCCCAACGGGAAAGACTCCTGATGCTGCAACGGAGTGTCCATCTCCGAAACCACCAACCCTTGAGCAGGACTCAGGGAGGATCTTCGAAAGGGAGGGTTTCTTTCCCTTCTCGATAAGGCTCGTAAGGATTTGAGGAGCTCTTCCTGAGACCTTGACCATGGACGAGGGTAATTTTCCCCAGCCGGGAATATCCGCTGGAACATTCATCATTCCGATCAGGTATTTGATGGGGCTGATGCCTCGCTGGTATCGAAGGTATGAGCAGAAGCTTCCGACTACCTTTCCACCCATACCTTTGTAATTGTCGTGGGCGTGAAACCATTGGATATTCTTCTTCTGGGATAGACCATCTTTCCTTATCGTCGCGAGCATCTTTCGATTGGCCTGTTTTCGTTCTTCCTCGAACTCTTTCGCCATCGCCATTGTTTGGTCGGTGAAGCCTGTTGTGCATGCTTCGATTCCCATCTCAGGGCCGTTTCTGTAGTATCCGACGGAGCCGAGAACGTTGAGAAGGCTGGAGGCTCGGGTTCTGCTAAGATTCATGCCCCTAGCCTGAATCTTTAGGTCTCCCTTGCCAGAATCCAGAACCAGCCCCCGTGCCTTGGCATCGCTCACGGCGATTAGGTTGAGTCCTTGTGTCTCGCCGGGAATTTCCAAAGACCCTATTGTCGCCAGATGGGCGTAGTACGACAGTTCGGGATCGACAGTTTTGCAGAACAGATAGGCTACTGTTGCGGAGGAGGCGTCTTTCTCGCCTGAAAAACCGTAGAGTTCAGGGTTGAGATTGTAAAGCAAGGGATTCTGGATAGAGGTTGTGTCGTGGTGATCCAGAACCAAGACTAATCCTTTAGAGCTGTTTGCTTCGATCAACCAGTCAACGTGTCCGGAACCCAAATCGATGTAGGCTGCGACCTGAGGACGACCTGACTCAATGTCTCTAACAACTTCCGGGTATAGCTTGTCCAGACAGATTAGCCTCGTCTCGAGTCCGAGATTTGACAGTGCTATTTTTGTAAGTGCTGCTGAGGTGAGCCCATCTGCTTCATCGTGATGGAGAACAACCGCTTCTCGGATGGCAGACTCTCGAACAGCCGTGACTGCAGAATCTAATCTGCCTTGGAAGCTGTGGAGACGTTCCACGGGTGCTCATCTCAATTCTTGACAAATCTCGCTATGAAATAGCCTGTCTCGTGAGTATCGGGATTGAATCTCTGCGTGAGATGATCTTGATCGAACCCGTTCTCACCAAGAACCGGGAATTGCTTCTCCAGCGTCAACCCCAAGTCCTTCTCTGCAAAGCCCACGACGTCTTCGCACTCTTCCTTAGTAATTGTACAGACGCTGTACACAATTGTTCCCTCCTTCTTCGTGATGTGAGAAGCTGTCCTTAGAAACTGTTTTTGATAGTCTGCTGAGTTCTCGACATTCTGTACCGTAGTGTCAGCAGCGAGTTTCGGGACAATACCTAGAGCGGTGCAGGGCGGATCCACAAGTACCCTGTCGGCTTTGATGTTGTAGTCTCGATGAACGTATCGAGAATCATGCGATATCAGCTGGTAGTTTGCGCAGCCCATCCTCTGCATGAGTTCCTTTGCCTTCTGGATTTTTCGTGTGTTGCGGTCGAATCCGATTATTCGAGCCTGATTTTGAGTTAGCTGGCTGATATGGCTCGTCTTACCTCCGGGCGCGCAGTTGAGATCGACAACAGTCTCTCCTGGTTTCGGATCTAGAATGTGGCTTGTCAGAATGGCCGGTAGTGATTGAAGGTGGATTTGCCCATTAGGGTACCATGGTGTTTCCATTATGCTCGGCAAGCCTGTTCTGCTGTTCTTGATCTCTACTGCGACTCCTTGTCGGTACGTGAGGATGCTTGTCTCGCTCTGGTGGGAGACCCCGGAGCCTACGGCTGTTCCGCCCTCATCAACCACTGTTACCTTCATGCCTGGTCGCAGTCCATGGCACCGTTTTACGCCGGGAGCGTAGAGATGTGCGCCAAGTTGAACCGATTCCGCCGCGAACTTGTTTGCTTCCACAATAACGCCATCGGTTTCTATCTTGGATGCGCTGGGATGGAGGAACGCGGCATCATCAAGATGCACGTGAGCTTCCCCGTTCAGACCATTCGCTATCATCGATCGGATGATCGCGTCCCGCTCGGCCTTCAGTGTGTTTATCCGAAGATAATATTTCGAAGGAATCGCGGTCATCGCGGAGAGAACTCTGGCGGTTCGTGGGCCATAAGTTTCGCGGAGACGGCTCTCTAGTCCTGAATCTAGTTCTAACCGTCTCTCGGGAGCTTCCAGAAGCACTGTGACGTCGCTTTAATGTTGGATGGCTTTCTGGTTTAATTACCCTTGACTTCAGCTCCGGTGAAGAAAGGGTCTCCTCGGAATGGTAAGGGTGGTGTTGGAGCTTCGCTGCGTGAAGTGCGCGGTCAAGTTTGAGCGGAGCTTCGAGGAGAGAAGGAGACAGCTCAACTATTCTGAGGGAGAAATGTTGCAGCTTGACGAGAAAGCTTGCCCCAACCACTGCGGCGGAGACTGGTTCGCTATCGAAAAACAACA
>Ga0209056_10000493_pt1 | contig 43493 bp, 38 predicted proteins | sample GraSoiAngelo_114_FD_185876 | JGI IMG/M metagenome (GOLD analysis project Ga0209056, IMG submission 185876) | Grasslands soil microbial communities from the Angelo Coastal Reserve, California, USA - 14_0903_13_40cm (SPAdes) (version 2) | ecosystem: Environmental > Terrestrial > Soil > Grasslands...
ATGCTTCTCAATATGACTGTGCAGAAGGTCGCCATCCGCCCATTGCATTTTGACGATAGGGAACCAGTTGGAGCGAATTCGAATGCCCTGCTTGAGAAACTGAAAATTAACATCATAGGGCAGGCGGACCTTGCGAAGATGTTTGGAGATCGCCTCATAACGTTCGGCATGGTCGCTGATCGGGCGCAGGAAGCAGCGAATCGCCCAGGTCTTCTTGAATGATAAAAACCCGCCCGGTTCCTTGGCTTTGTAGACCACGGCGTTGCCGCCGGTGACCGGTTTGGGCATACCGAACCGGTCGAGCTCGAGGGTGACCGCTTTTAATCCTGGGTCAGCAAAAGCCTTTTGCGGGTGCTGAACCGCCTCATGGTATTCGGTCAGGTCCGGCCATGCCCCCATCGCTAGCTCTCCTTCGCTTCAACCGGTAAATCGTGATGAATAACACGGACAAGGGTAAAGTCGTCGTTGCGCAATCCATTTTTGCGGCCGTAGGCGATCATTGCGGCAAAGCTCTCTGGCGTACTCAGCTTCTGGTAAAGCCACTTCCATAATGGTCGCCCCTCTTCATGCTGTTTCAGCAGCCAGGCGGCCACCGCATCGGTGGCGAGCAGAAGCATGTCTCCATCGCGGAGGCTGCCCTTGCTGATTTGTATCCGTTCGTTCAGTGATTCGCCGTTCGACCTGGAGCCGATCAGATAAGGGCTCATCGTGAATTGCGAAGATTTCTGTAAGGGAAACATTTCGACCACCCGCATCCCTTTACCGACGTTGTCGACCTGCATAAGACAACAGTCGCCAACCGCCAGCGCCGTCCAACAGTTCTTGTGACCGTCAATCTGGACACCGAGGAAAGCCGCAAAGGCACCCTGCTCGGCCTTTTCGCTCGCGAACCAGGGGAGAGGTCGGCCCGCTAATCGTCGCCGCCAGAGGCGGCGCGCCGGCTTCAGCCGCGCAAAAAACTCTGCCCCGGTGACCTCACTTCGCACATAGCTTTCGGCCAAAAGCACTGCCCATAACTTGGCAAAACTGCTTTCGGTGGCGCCGTCAGCCACCGCCACGCGGATGCCGACTGGGGTGCGAGTTTGCCGATGCGCCCAGGCATCCTCGTACTCCTCAAGACTATTGCCCAACTTTGGGCAGGAGAAGACTTTGATGTCGCACTCTGTGGCCGCCTTGGCGTGCTTCACCGCAGGAGGTGCCACTGCAGCGGTGCTCAGCGCAGATGCACATTAGCCGGCCGCGTGCCGATATCGAGAAAATGGATTACGTGCAACGGTTGCGCGTTAAAGATGAATCCTCGCGAGTTTTCCGCGGCCGGCATACCCAGCTCTTTCGCGCGTGCAACCATGAACGGTGTGAGCGTCGATGAGGCTTCAAAGAGCTGCTTGGCATGTTGATCCGGGAGTTTGTTGGCGTTGGTCGGTAATTCGATCGATGGTCCGGCCGTCGACGAAAGATGGATGTTGAAGAGCAACACTGAACCGTCATCGCAACCGACCGCCGTTAATTTACGCGCCTCGGCAACCAGATCTCCATCCGTCGCCTCGCCGTCGGTGATGTTGATGATGATCGGCGGAAATCCCGTCGGACGCTCCTGACACCAAGTCTCGACAACCCGGGTTGCCTCCTTGAGCGCGGCGCACATTGGAGTGCCCCCTTTCCAATATGGGTCGAACCAGACTGGAAATTTCACAGTTTGGTCCATCACTCCGCCGGCGCCATCATCCGATTTCTTTATTCTCTCTTCGATGCGCAACGGCTTACTGGCCAATTCACCGATTGGTACCAAAGAGCGCCCGCTCAGTTCACCGCCGAGCGCTGGTTTACAGCTCTCTTCGCTGTAGCCCAGCACACCGACATGAAAGTAGTCGTAAATAGAGTCCGATTTGGCACAACGGATGCACAGATTATGAATGAGCTTGTTGAGTATCGTCGCCAGCTCCTCAGCCTTCCTTCTGCCATCCTCTCCGCCGCCAAAAGGGTCTTCCATTGACTCTGACTGGTCGATCAAAAACAAGAAACAACCCGGGTTCTTACGACTGATTTCGGCCTGGTATGCCATGGTTTCCCTCCAATTTTCGCATGATGACTCGGCTTCGCTACCGGGTCTTGACCCGGAGTCCCGCGCGCCTGTTCGATGCGATGCGAACCAGACGGCAAGGGAGCAGCAACCGTGCCAGAGGTCGGCGTCTTGCAAGCTCGCTTGCTGGCGGACGTTCGGCGGTTAGCCTAATCGGATCCGTGTCGGGAAGGGTTCGGGCGATGTCAGCGAGACATCCGGCGCGCGACCCGAGAGCACGACCGTTTCTCTGGTACCTCCTCGCCTGGAACAGCGCGGTCGGTCTCTCGGCAAGCTTCTTCCCGTATCACATGCTCCGTAACCTGGCGACAGGCTTTGCCCTCGCGGCCCTCCATGGAGTCGCCGTGGCCGCGGTCCGCATCGTCTCGGCGCCGCTGTGGGGTCGTGCGGTGGACCGGTTCGGCGCGCGGCCAGTGCTCGCCGTTTGCTCCTTTGGCATCGCCGCGGTGCCCGCAATCTGGCTCTTCCCCACGCCGGCGTTCCTGTGGCCCCTCGCCCTAGAGGCCGCACTCTCCGGCGCCCTCTGGGGCGGCCACGGGCTTGCGGCGATGGATCTGACGGTCGACCTCTCGCCGGCTCAGGCGCCCCTTTTTACGTCGCCGTCTTCGCATGACTCTCTTGCGCCACCGCTCAGAGTTTGTGATTCTCCTGAAAGGAAAGAGTGAGACTGAGAGCGAGAATGAGCGTGGTGCGGTGAAGAATGGCGGACGCCGGCCGCCCTGAGTCCGGTGTTCGTGAACGACGGCCACGAAACAGTGTGCCGGAGCACGCTGCACTAGCCGGATCGTGCGCCCTCGACGTATTTGCGCGTAGTGCGCGGGTCAAGCCGGGTGCGCTTGGCGACTTCGGCATACGTCCCAAGGCGCCGGTAGAGCATGGCGCAATATCGCGCGAGGAGCTCCGCGGCCGCGAGCTCGCCCGAGCGCACCTTCTCGACCAACGCTGTCTCTTCGTCCGGACCGGCCGGAGCGAGATCAGCCGCGTAGCGGCCAGTGATCAGGATGCGTCGCACCGCCTGTTCAAGTTCGCGCACGTTTCCCGGCCAGCTGTAGCCGCGAGGCAGGCCGCTCTCGAGCGCCTCGAGGACCTCCGCGACCAGGTCAGAGTCCTCCGTGCCAGCGATGCGCCCGACGAGCAGCCGCACGAGCAGCTCTAGCTCCCCGGCGGCTTCCGCGATGCGTTGGCGCAGTGTAGGAACCTCGATCACGTCGGAGCACAGCCGGTAGAAGAAGTCCGTGCGGAAGCGCCCGTCGCGGCGCAGCTGCCCGAGCGGCCGGTTCGTCGCCGCAATGACGCGTCCCGAAAAGCGCTTCTTCTCGTGTCCCCCAAGCGGGGTGAAAGTTCGCTCCTGAAGCACCTGCAGCAGCTTGATCTGCACCGGTATCGCGACCTCGCCGATCTCGTCAAGAAACAGCGCCCCGTGCGCGCTGCAGCGCTCGAACACTCCCGCGTGGTGGTCGATCGCGCCGGTGAAGGCGCCCTTGCGGTGGCCGAAGAGCTCCGACTCGATCAGCGTCTCGGGGAACTGCGATAGGTTGATCGCAATGAAGCTCTCCGCGAAGTTGGCGGCGAACCGCCGCTCGCCCGGCAGGTACGGGATGAACTGGGAGCAGCCGATCGCCGCGGCGGCGGATCCCTTGCCAGTTCCGGTCTCACCGAGCAGGAGCGTCGAGAAATCCTCCATACGGTTCCACAGCCCAGCCTCATACCCGCGCATGTCGTGGGTGAAGACGTTATTCCAAAGCGCTTCGCGCAGCTTGCGCATGGATTCGCATTCGCCGGCCAGCGAGCGATGGATGAAGTAGAAGGCGCGCCGCAGCTGAAAGAAGAATCCGAAAACGCGCACGAGGCGCTCCTCGGACTCGTGGCCGCGCAAGAGCTGCGCGATCGCCTCGCCAGCGAATGGCACCGCGAGCGAGGGGCCGCCCTGCGTTGCCTGCCGCTCGATGAGCGCGTCGATCTGTGGCACGTAGCGGTGGTAGCACACGTATAGGAAGGCGAGCTCCAGCAGCCGCCGGTCATCGACCCCAAATCGCCGCAGGGCCTGCGCGCCGTCGCCCAGCAACGGTTCGAGCCGCGGCTCCACCACGCGTGCGAGCGCTTCCCGGTTGCTGTCCAGGTCGGCGAGCGCCGCACCGGGGGCGAGGCGGCCGATCCTCTGGGCGCGTTCTTCGCTGAAGGGATTGCCAAAGACGACCTCGCCGAGCGCGGCGAAGAACTCGCGGTCGCCTCCGCTAAGCCGGCTGATCGGCATGCATTCAGTGTATGTCAGCCTTACAAAAAATGCCAGAAGCTCTCTCAATGATCATGATCTTGACGCTAAGAATACAACAACAACAGTTAGTTACGACATTGGCATCACCACTGCGTATGCCTGGATCGGAGTAACAGCAGCTATGAACCAAGTGTTCGTGATGCGAGTGGTCGCGTGGCCGACCAAACCACTGAGCTGTCGTGATCGGGTCGACTAAGGAGGGGAACCCGTGCAACCGCCGATGAATGAGGCGCTGATCACGAAGCGTCGTGCGGCCGTGGTTGCCCTCGTGCTTGCGGTGTGCGTCGGACCTTGGGGCTGCGCGCTCAACCGCCAGCGGTCGCTGCAACCGCCGTCGGACGAGGTCAGGGCCCAGTTCAACACGATCGGGCTGCCTGCGGCGCGTTTCCTCCCTGAGGCGAATCTAAAGGCGCCGACCAGTGGGAAGGGGTGGGGCGCGGCGAAGGGGGCGGGCTATGGCGTTGCCGCCGGCGCCGGTCCAGGACTCGCTATCGCATCGAGCGTCAGGGGTTGTCACGGCGGCAGGGAGATCGGCGCCCTCGTCTGCGGCACGGTCCTCCTGTTCGGACTTGGTGTGGCTGCTGCCGGAGGCACTGTCGGCGCGCTGGGTGGCGCGGTGTATGGAGCAGTGACCGCGGAGCCAGCGTCCAGGATCAGCGCCGCCGAAAGCGAGCTCAAGAGCGCCGTAGTCGACCTCAACGTGCAGGAGACACTTCGCGATCACGTGCTCCGAACTGGCCGGGATCGCAGCTCGCTGAATTTTGTCGCTCTCGATGACCGCGGGCCGACCGCGGTCGGTGAACCGATCGATTATCGGGCACTGGCAAGCGAGGGCGTCGATACCGTTGTCGAGGTCAGCGTGCCCAGGATCCGCCTAGCCGGCAAGGCGGGCATCAATCCGCCGGTCGCGCTCTTCATGACCGCGCGCGCGAGAGTGATCCGAACGGCCGACGGTGCCGAGCTCTACGCGGAGACATTCGAATATGGCGGCGGCAGTACGTATAAGTTCCTTGAATGGGCCGCCGCGGGAGGCCTGGCGTTTCGTCAAGAAATGGATCGTGGGACACGAAGCCTGGCCGGCGATATCGCGCAATTGCTCTTTCCGGGCTCGGCTCGCGACAATACGCCGGCCGAACAAAGCGTGGAGCCGGTCGGGGCTGCGACCGCATCGTCGGAGCCATTGGCAGGTTCGACGCCAGCCGCGGGAGCGCCTGCCCCCGAAACGGTGCCAGCTCGTTCCGCGGGTTCCCCGCTTGTACCCACGGTTCCGTCGCAACTTCAGTTGGCAACGCGCGAGCCGTCACCTGGGGAATCCAAGCTCCAGGCCAACGTCGCGCCAGCGATGCCGACGCCGACGCCGGCGAAGGAAGCTGAACTGGCACCCCAGCCGGTAGCGACGATCATCGCTGCTCCCGTCGATCTCAGGGCGTGGCTCCCTGGAGAGTGGGACACCAGTGGGGGCGCCACGCAGCTCACGATCTCGACTAACCTCAGTTGGGACTACACGTCGACCGTCCGCGGCCGCTGGCGTGCGAGCGGAACCGCATACGTCGAAGATCCCGACACCGTCGTCCTCCGGGGATGGTTTGAAGGTACTGATGCCATCGGCCGCTCGACCTTCAAACGTGAGTCCATCAACATCACCCTGCGCAGGGAGAGCGAGTCCCTCGCGGGTGAACTCATCCTTTCGCGGCCATGGCCGGTGACCTTTTTGCGAGCGCCGCGCCCGGCCGCGGAGAAGGGGGGTCTAAGATGAGGAGCAGTTGGCCTTGGCTCGTCACGTTCGCTCTCGTTGCGTTGACGTCAACTGGGTGCGCTAAAGGCGTTGCCTCCATGAGCGTGACTCAGATCGCCCCCGCGGGCCTGGAACCTCAAGACGTCGTCGGCGTCGTTGTCGTCAACGGGACCGAGGCGATGGAGCAGAAGTGGGCGCAAAGAGTCAGCAAGTGCGTCGATCACGTGCTCGACCGAGCCCGAGCAAAGGTTCGAGTCATGAGGGCGTCCGACACGACCCCCAACGTCTCGAGCCTGCCCTTCGACGAGGACTCTGCGTGGCAGGCCCTTGCAGCAGACGCAGGTTTTCGACAGAGCGCCGGCATGTTGGGTCTGCAGTACCTCGTTGCGGTGTCCGTCTCCGAATATACGGGCCCGTCCATGTCGAAGGCGGAGTTCGGCAGGGGCGGCGACGTCTTCGGGATCGACATCAGTTCGAACCGGGAGCTGACCGTGAACGTCAAGGCCGTCGTCGTCGACCTCAAGAACGCCAGGCTCGCGGCGAGGGTGAGCGGTGGTGGCAGGGGCAATTCTCGACAGGGGATGATCCTGCTCTACCTCGTGATCCCAATCCCGTACTGGAGCACGACTTCATCCTTCGACCCGGCGTGTCGGAAGCTAGGAATGGGCGTAGCCCTCGCCCTTGTGCATAGGACATCGGATCCAGAGGTGGTGAGCGCCTGCCCCTTTGTCGACTTCGTCAAAGACGACAACTGGGACGACATGGTCGAGAAGGTCCTGAGGCTGAGGGGAAACACCGTGCTGTTCCCCGAGGATGCCAGCGCGTCAATTTATGCGGAGAAATTCTGGCGCGACGTTCGCGCGAGGGTCTACCGTTGTGAAACAAGGAAGTCGCCGTGAGGAACAAGAGTCCCGGTCATGAGGAGCAGGGTGCGGGTTTGGGAAATGGTTTATCGAAGAAACGCCGGTCGAGGCCAATCTTCGCCGTCAGGCTAAAGAGCACATTCTTGGTGAGATCGACGAGGCGCTACAGAAAGGCGGAGAAACATTCCCCGAGCGCAGCGAGCCATCATAGTTCAGCTTGTCTCCCCGACACCGTGGACCCGCGCGGGCCGAAGGGGAGGTGAGTCACTGTGCGTCGTGGCGGCGGGACTCTACGGCAGGGCGTTCACCTGCGGCTCGCCAGCGAAACGGAAGCTGTTCGGCATTGCGGTGACGCCATGGAACCCGATGTGAAAGCCGTCTGTCGCCGTGATCGGCGCGACGGGGAGCGCGTTCGTGATCGAGGCAGTTGCGACCGCGCCCGCCGAACGACTCACCTTCACCGACAGACTTTCCCTGAGTGAGTGGCTGTATGCTTGGGAAGCGGGACGAGTGACGCCATGACTGCGCGCACGGCGGCCTCACCGAGGGGCTGGTGAACGTCCATCGCGTGGGACGGCGGCGAACGAGTACACGGTCCCGCAGAGGCACTTTACGAACTCGCGGCCTTCTACCGGCCCAGGCGCGGTGGCTGGCTCGTGCGCGAAAAGCCGGACCAGGCTGTCGACGGGGTGATTCCGGCACCGAGGGCAGAGATCGCCCTCACGAGCCGGTTTCGCGCCGGCTAGGTTGCCTCCCTCCTCCTCGACCACATCGACGCGCGGCTGTTCGAGCAGCGCGGCCTCGTCAGCGGCCTGCCAAGACCCCCTTCCCGTCCTGGTGCAGCGGCAGGCACTCGCCGACCACCTCGCCTGGCTCCTGACAAGCTTGGGCTCGGTCGCCTGCCGCAGAAGCTCACCGACCGCGGTGCCTATGTGCGCGACAGAAAAAGACGACAGAGACAGATATGATATGCAACCTCAATGCAGCCGAGCGGCTGGATTCAGGTCGTCCTTGGGGCCGGGCTCACCGTGCTCAGTATTGGTGTGACGTTCCTCGTACCTCAACAATGGGCAAGCGTCGTCGGTTGGTCGGGACTGTGGTCGGGCTTGGCGTCATTCTCTCTGCCATGATTTTTGCGCTCGTCCAGAGGCGTGTTCAGGAGCGTCTTAGAGAGGCGTTGTCCCGTAATGCCGCCCGACGGAACGCACTTGGAAACTTCTTGGTACTACAACTGCCTTCCCCACGGTCAAGGCGGTGGCGGAATCATCTGCGCCTACCCGACTGGTCTTGCCGGTCGCCATCCAGAGCTGGTCCCTCACGAGCCTCCAGCAGCGGCTGTTCAGGACGGGCGGACGCCTCATCCGGCATGCCCGGTACTTCACCCGGCAACTTGCCGAAAGCTACTTGACGGGGAACCTCTTTCGTCAGATTCTTCAGCGCATCGAGCGGCTCGCATGGCATCAGACGTGATCGAGAGCTCCACCCGGGAGCGGAGGCGATGAGGAGCGGGGTCGAAGCCGCGGAGATGTCTCCGAACAGGGCCGTCGGATTTACCACTCTCCCAAGCGCGAGGCCGCGGACGGTCCATGCGTCGCGAGCATGACTGCCCTCAGCCTGCTGGAAAGGATGAACAAGCTGAGCGACGGGGTGGTCCGCCCGTTCAACGCCACGAGGACGGCGGAGTTCATATCGGAAGTCCCAGCTCATAAGGGAGGGCACAAGGATGAAGCGGGTTGCTGAGATCTTGACGATATCTCTCATCGGCGGTCTCTTGCCCCTCTCGACCATGGCCGCGGCCGATGACGCGTGTGAAGGGCTGCCGAGCCACGCGGCGCTGCGAGGCGCTCTCGCGACTGCGACCGCGGCGGAAGCTAGCGGGCTCAACAACAACATGTGGGCCGCGATCGTCAACCGCGACGGCATTGTATGCGCCGTGGCATTCTCAGGGGCCAACCGTGGAGCCCAGTGGCCTGGCAGTCGCGTGATCTCCGCCCAGAAGGCCAACACGGCGAACGCGTTCAGCCTCGACAGCTCATCGTTCAGCAACGGCTCGGGACAATCTGCGGGCCTCGCGCTATCGACGGCGAATCTGTATTCCGCAGTCAACCCCGGCGGGAGCCTGTATGGGCTCCAGCACAGCAACCCTGTGAACCCCGCAGTCGCGTATGCTGGCGATCCTGAGCTCTACGGAGCCGACGAGGATCCGATGGTCGGCAAGCGGATCGGCGGAGTCAACGTCTTCGGGGGCGGTCTCGCTCTCTATGCGAACCGACATGTGATCGCGGGGGGACTCGGGGTGAGCGGTGACACCTCATGCGCCGATCACAACATCGCTTGGCGGACCCGGAATCTCCTCGGCTTGGATCACCTGGCTGCGTCGGGATCGTTGCCGGCAGTGCCGGGCCCCGCGAGCCTCTTTGCGGGTGACACCGCGCATCCCGACAACATCATCTTCGACATCACCCCTAACCCCAACGGCGGCACGGGCAACAGCGCGAGCGGGTTCGGCCATCCGAGGTGTTTGAACACGGGGGACCCGGCTGCTCTTCCGCCGGTTCGACCCTAGCGCCAGCGTGCCCCCGAGAGCGCTCGACGGCTCGTTGGCATCTACTGGGGACACCGGCCACCTACTCCGGCAGCTTGGTGCTCTACCGAGCGCAGTTAAGTAGCTCTCCTACTGTGCCGGACCGCCACGTGCGTCGAGCCATCCTCGGCGCTCGCGGTATTCATAGCACTCGAACTTTCTAATGCTTAGCGATGGGTGGTGTCGCATCCTGTCGATAGGTCGATGACGACGGAGCATCTGTGGGTCGGGATCGGGCTCTTGGCGGACCGCAGTTCGGGGCGCGCTTCATCCTCCAGTGGATTGTCTCCGAACGCCACACGAAATCCGTCGTGCCGCATGCGTTCTGGTATTTGTCCATCGGGGGCGGGATAATCCTGTTGACTGAGACATACGCAGAACAGCTGTACGGTTGGGCACCTCGCCCGCCCGCGAAGCCGCGCTCAACGCTCCTCCGCTGACCAGCCGCAGCTAGATCTGCGCGCCGAGAGGAACGATCCTCCCGCTTCTGGTTCGTTCCGATCGCCTAAGCCGACCGGATTACTTGTTCAGGGCCTCGGCAGAACCTTGATCCATCCTTCAGGATATGTCTGAAAATAGGGGTAATAGGCCCGAGCACTGGGACAGTAGTACCAATACGACTGCGGCGAAGGCGGTGGGGACGTACCCCGGTGGCTCCTGCACGACGACGGGTGGCGAAGCGTGGCCGTATTAGGGCGAGCGCGATGGCGATCTGAGAGCTGCAGATTTTGAGCACATGCCCCGTAACGAACTCAGCCGCAGGACACCCGCCACCCCGCCCGCTGTCGCTCACCGAGCTACTTTCCAGAAAATAGCTAGGCTCGCCCGGTTGGCGGGGAGTCCCTTCTCAGGTGTCTTCCCCACGCCGACCCCCTGATTCACCTGATATTGGCCCGTTCGCGTCGAGCCTAGGCTGAACCATGATAGCGGTGCGCTCGGGGGGTTGAGGATGGACCTTATTAAGGTGCTCCTCACCGTGCGGTTTGGTCGTCCCCTCACCCCACCGTGGCCATGGGAGATGATGGACCGTCGTCGGGTCTCCTTCGCCCCGCGGCGGACTCGCGAGCCGATGCTCGCGCGACTCCAGTCCCAAGCCGTCGTGGCCCCCGCCCGGCGCCGGGACCAGGGAAGGCTCCGGTGGATCGCCGTGGCGGCGATGATCGCTGCGCTGCTGTGCGGTGGGCTGCTCGCCGCGCCGACGTTGGAGCTCCACCCGCTGGATTCGCTCGTGGCGGCCCTGCTTCCCAGGGTCTAACGCCCGGGAGGAGGGGAGGACCGATGGAAAGGACAGGCTCGCTGCCGATCCTCACGGTCGCCGGTTCGGAATATAGCTAGCCCCGAGGCAAGAGCGAACTCCAGTGACCGCGCCCCGCGGCCTCCTACCACTGCTGATGATCCCCACACTGGGGCTCGTGCTGACCGGGTGCGCGGAGCGGATGTCGATCATCCGGAAGCATGCGGTGGATCTCAAGACGACGGCGCTCTTCAAGCGCCCGTGCGATGCTGACGTCCCGATGGCCGAGTACGAAACCATGCTCAACCGCTGCAATCGGACCCGCCTTTCGCGCATGATCGAGCAGTTCGAGACGATTCAGGAGATGGAGGCAGCGCGCGGGATCCCGGGCGACACGATAGAGGAGGTCCGGGCCAAGGGCTTCTCGATCTATGAGGATGCAAACCCGAAGCTCCGCCGGCCCAATACGCTCGTGCTCTACGGCAACGACGCCCTGGCCGCCGTGGGCATGGGTGTCAGTGCTCCACCTTTGCAGAAGCCCGAAGAGATCAAGGCGTACGCGGACTTCATGGCGGTGCACTACGCCGAGCAGTATATCGAGCGGGACGTGGTCTTGGTGGTCGATCGCTTCTGCGTCAATAACCGCGAGTCGATCGAGGTCGGCGAGGACCGGGTGTTCACGATCCTGTGGCGCGAGGCCCGCGTCTTGAAACGCGTGATCAAGGGCGGCCCCATCAACAATCCCAAGCGCGAGCGTGGCTTACTACTCTGTCCCAGCGGCTTCCTGGTGGACACGGTGAGCGGCCGCGCCCGCGACATGATCACGCCCGTGCCCGTCCATTGAACCGGGACTGCCGCTTTCATCGTGTTGCGCCGCCGCTGGCGCCTCACCCTCGCCTTGGCGCTCGTGGTCCGTTTGCACTCTGCAGAAGATGGGAAAGCGAGAGTGTCACGGCTCCTGTTCATCGTGTCGCGCAGTGAGCGCCAGCGTTACGAGCGTTTTCAGGCGGCGTTCGCCGACGATCCGGACGTCAGGGTGATCCTTGATCGTCGTTACGGTGAGCGCCGCCAGCGGAATGCTCCTCCCGGCGTGGATCGCCGCCTGAAGGACCGGCGCTCCCTGGACATCGAGAAGCACATTCTGCAGATAGGTTGGACAGTCGCGAACGAGAAGTCGCATGTTGAAGGAGAGGCGTGAGTACCCCGCCCCGGGGCCGTACCTTTCGCCTCCATCAGTAAGTCGAACGGCGAGCTTCCAAATCGACAGCCGCGACTGATGTCCGAGAGTCGAGGGCCGGTGATGAGCCGGCCCCCGTTTCGATTCGTCTACGCGTTCGGTGCGTGATAGCTGGCGACCTACACGTACTCTACCGAACAGGCGCGGACGCGAAGTCGCAGCGGCTCCAGGGATCTTCAGCGCAAGACACGGCAGGGGCCCGCTCAGGCCGCACGGCACGCGGCTCGCGCCGACGCCGAGCGGCGTCGCTCCTCGCGTCCACCGACCCAGACGGCGATGACCACGACAATGAAGCCGATCATTGCCACACCCTCAGCGATCGGGCCTCCACGCGTGCTTAGCCTGAGATGAATGGACGCGTGCCAAGCCTCAGCGGCTGTCGACAGCAGCGCGCCGGCGAAGGCGACCGCCGATCCGCTCCTCCGCTCGACCAACGCCCATCCGGTGGTAATCACGACGCTCAGGACGCCAAGGTAGAGCAGCAAATGAACGGTACCGAGATGGACGATCATCTCCGTGAACGTCGTCGGCTCGACGCCCGGGCTTATCAGCCCGTGCCATACGCCGTCGAAGGCGAGCCCCAAGGCCTGGAGCGCCAACGCGGCCCAGATCCACCCACGCGCGGTTCGTACGCCCTGCATGACGTCTTCCCTCGATCAGCGTGCCACGCGCGCAGTGCGCAGTCTACCGTGAGGGCGCACATCCATTCCGGTGCCACGCGAGTGTCCGTTTGTGGGCTTTTCGGTCCGTTTCTGTCCACTCCACAAAGCGCAAAGGCATACCCGGGAACTGCACGTAGGCGTGCAGAAGTTCCAGAAGCTTCGGAGAAGTTGTGCGTGGTGGCCCCAACGGGATTCGAATCCGTGTTTCAGCCTTGAGAGGGCGAGCCCCTGGGTAGTGATTTCACGAACTTAAATGGCGGGTGCCACGGCCCGGTGCCACTCACATGGCCAAGGAGTGTGGTGGATCTGAACGGAAGGAGTTGCTTGGGCTGACCTAGTCGAGTCGACGCCCCGGCGGCGAGTACGAGGCCTGAGACGAACCGCCTCATCTGTCGAGGCCCACAATATATTTCTGCGGGTCGGTGTCAAACGTCTCCTTGCACCGAAGGCAGCAGAAATACACGACCTGGCCTGACACCTCGGAACGATATCGCGTGCCCCCCACCGCCACGAGCATACCGCATATCGGGTCCTTGGCTTCGATAGCGGCGGCGGACGTCTGGTTCGTGTCCGTCTCCACCCGCGCGACCTTCTCGCTCCGGTGGCGGTGGATGATCTCCGCCAGGATGCTCACCGCAATCTCTTCAGGCGTGACGGCGCCGATGTCGAGCCCTGCTGGCGCCTTGAGCCGATCCAGACGTTCAGGCGGCACACCCTGGCGCCTGAGAGTCTCGATGATCACGGCCGCCCGCTTCCGGCTGGCCAGCAGGCTGACATAGCCGACCTCGGTCGCGAGCACCCGTGCCAACGCCTCCTCGTCGAGGTCCCCGTGGGTGGCAACGACCACAGAGGCGCGTGGCGTCAGCTCGAGCCTATCGAGACCGTCCACGGCGGCATCTGCCGGCAGAACCACGATTGAATAGTCGGCGTCGCGCCCGAGGGCCGCGAGCGTCTCGACAACGGGCCCGTGGCCCACGAGCACCAGCAGGGCCTTCGGAAGGAATGGTTCCACATAGATCTCCAGCGTGCCTCCGCTGTGGCAGGTCATCGCATATTCGAGGATGCCCTCAGTCCGTCTAGGATCGCTCCCGCCCTCGCCGATCAGCCCGATGAATCGCGGACGGCCGTCTCGAAGCGCGAGGAGGGCTTCACGGACGACGACCGGCTCGGCGCAGGCCCCGCCGACCCAGCCCGAGACCGTACCGTCCCGCCGAATGAGCGCCTTGGCGCCGGGCTTGGCCGAGGTCGGCCGTTCGCACCGGACGACCGTCGCCAGCGCGAAGGGTTCCCCGCGACGTCCGAGGTCGGCAGCGAGCGCGAGAAGATCTTCTCCCATCTTTTGCCGGCGCCCCTATTCCGTCACACCCTTCTCGCGCAGCAGCTTCCACACTTTCGGCGGCGTGATCGGGATGTCGACGTGGCGCACGCCGAGATGCCACAGGGCATCCACGACCGCGTTGGCGATGGCGGCGGGCGCGCCGACCGTCGCCGATTCGCCGACGCCTTTGGCGCCGAGCGGATGATGCGGTGAGGGCGTACACGTCTTGTCAGTCTCCCACTTCGGCGTCTCGACCGCGGTGGGGAGCAGGTAGTCGATGAAGCTGCCGCCCTGGATGTTGCCGATCTCGTCGTAGGAGATCTCTTCCATGAGGGCGGGGGCGAACCCCATCGTTAGCCCGCCGTGGATCTGGCCGTCGACGATCATGGGGTTGATGATGTTGCCGCAGTCGTCCACCGCGACGAACCGCCGGACCTTCACCTCGCCGGTGCCCTTGTCGATGTCCACGACGCAAATGTAGCTGCCGAACGGATAGGTGAGATTCGGCGGGTCGTAGTAGCTCACCGCCTCGAGTCCCGCCTCCATTCCCTGCGGGTGGTTGGTGTAGGCGGCGAAGGCGATGTCCTGGATGGTCTTGAAGCGGTCGGCCGCGCCCTTCACCGAGAACTTGCCCGGCTCCCACACGAGGTCGTCGGGGGCGGCCTCGAGGAGATGGGCGGCGATCTTCCGCGCCTTGTCCTGGATCTTGCGCGCGGCCATGGCGGCGGCGGCGCCGGCGACGGGCGTGGAGCGACTCGCATAGGTGCCGAGGCCATAGGGCGCCGTGTCGGTGTCGCCCTCCTCGATCTGGATGTCCTTCGCCGGAATGCCCAGCTCCTCGGCAAGGATCTGAGCATAGGTCGTCTCGTGGCCCTGCCCCTGCGATTTCGTGCCGAAGCGCGCGATGGCTTTGCCCGTCGGATGGATGCGGATCTCGCAGCTATCGAACATCTTGAGGCCCAGGATGTCGAAGTGCTTGGACGGGCCGGCCCCGACGATCTCGGTGAAGCTCGAGATGCCGATGCCCATCAGCTCCCCACGCTTCCGCTTCTCGGCCTGCTCGCGCCGCAGCTCGGCGTAGCCGATCCGCTTCATCGCGAGCTGTAGCGCGCCCGCGTAGTTCCCACTGTCATACTCCCAGCCAAGGGCGGACTTGTAGGGGAACTGCTCCGGCCTGATGAAGTTCTTCATGCGGAAGTCGGCGGCGTCCACGCCGAGCTGGTGGGCCATCAGATCCACCATGCGCTCGATCGTGTGCACGGCCTCGGTCACGCGGAAAGAGCACCGGTAGGCGATCCCGCCGGGCGGCTTGTTGGTGTAGACGCCGTCCACCTCGACGTGCGCGGCCTTGAGGTCGTAGGACCCCGTGCAGACGTGGAAGAGCCCCGCCGGGAACTTGGACGGATTCGCCGCGGCATCGGCGTAGCCGTGGTCGGCGAGTGTCTTGATGCGGAGCGCGGTGAGCGTGCCGTCCTTCTTCGCCGCCAGCTCGGCGGTGATGTGGTAGTCGCGCGCGAACGAGTCCGCCTGGAGGTTCTCCATGCGGTCTTCGATCCACTTCACGGGCTTGCCGGTGAGGACGGAGGCGGCCACCGCGATCACGTACCCGGGATAGACCGGCACCTTGCCGCCGAAGCCTCCGCCGATGTCGGGGGAGATGATCCGGATCTTGTGCTCGGCGAGCCCGACGTGGCCGGCGACCAGGGCGAAGACCGTCCGGATCGCGTGGGGTGCCTGGGTGGTCATCCAGACGGTGAGCTTCTCGTTGACCTTGTCGAAGTGGGCGATGCACCCGCACGTCTCGATGGACGCCACGTGGATGCGCGGGATATAGATGTCCTGCTTGACGGTCACGTCGGCGGCCGCAAAGGCTCGGTCGGTGGCGGCCCGATCGCCCCACTCCCAGTGCCAGATGTGATTGTCCTTTTTGTCCTTCTTGTCGGTGCGCAGCACCGGGGCGCCGGGCTCGAGCGCCTTTCGCGGGTCCACGACGACGGGCAGCGGCTCGTATTGCACCTCCACCGCCGCCATGCCGTCGGCCGCCGCGTAGCGGCTCGTGGCGAGCACCGCTGCCACCTCCTGGGCCTGGTACATCACCTTCTCGACCGGAAGCACCATCTGGGTGTCCGACATGAGCGTCGGCATCCAGTGGAGGTTGTACTTGGCGAGGTCCTGGCCGGTGATGACGGCCAGCACGCCCGGGACGGCCAGCGCCTTCGCGGTGTCGATCTTCTTGATCTTCGCGTGCGCGTACGGGCTCCGCACGATGTCCAGGTAGAGCATGCCGGGTAGCTGGAGGTCGTCGACGTAGGTGCCCTTGCCGCGGATGAAGCGCGGATCCTCTTTCCGCTTGATCGAGTGCCCCATCCCGCCGACGTCAGACGAGGTTCTGAGCGCCATCACGCGCCTCCTTGCTGGAGCTTGGCCGCCGCGTACTGGACCGCCTTGACGATGTTCACGTAGCCTGTGCACCGGCAGAGGTTGCCGGAGATGGCCCAGCGGATGTCGTCTTCGCTCGGCGCCGGATGTTTCTTGAGGAAGGCGTAGCTGGTCATCAGCATGCCGGGCGTGCAGTAGCCGCACTGGAGACCGTGCTCCGCCATGAAGCCTTCCTGGAGCGGATGGAGCTTGCCGTCCTGCTCCAGGCCCTCGACCGTCATGATCTCCCTGCCGCTTGCCTGGACGGCGAACACCGTGCACGACTTCACCGGTCGGCCGTCCATAAGGACGGTGCAGGCGCCGCAGTGTGTCGTGTCGCATCCGATATGGGTGCCGGTCAACCTCAAGACCTCACGGATCAGATGGACCAGCAGCAGGCGCGGCTCGACGTCCGCTTCGTGCTTCTCGCCGTTGATCGAAAGCTTGACCTGCATCGCTAGCGTCCTCCGCCGGCGCGCTCCAGAGCCTTCCGAAGCGCGCGGGCCGTCAACACTCGGATGAGATCCTTCTTGTACTCGACCGGGCCACGAAGGTCCGCGCTCGGCTGGGACGCGTCGGCGGCCAGCTGGGCCGCCTGCTTGATCGTCGCCTCGTCGGGGCGCTTGCCCTTCAGCGCAGCCTCGGCCCGGCTCGCCTTGATCGGGGTCAGGCCGACGTTGGTGAGGCCGATCCCCACCTGCTCGCACGTGCCGTTCGCGCCGAGCGTCAGCTGCACCGCCACGGCGGCCGTCGCGAAGTCGCCGACCTTGCGCTCGAGCTTGAGGTAGGCGCCGCCGCTGCGGGCCGCGGGAAGCGGGACCCGGATCTCCACGAGGAGCTCGTCGGGCTTGAGCGCGGTCTCGAACGGACCGGTGAAGAACGACCCGATCGGAATCCGGCGCTCGGCCTTGACGCCCTTCGCGACGATCTCCGCCCCGAGGGCAAGCATCGTCGCGGGATGATCGTTCGCCGGATCGCCGTGCGCCAGGTTGCCGCCGATCGTCGCCATGTTGCGGACGAGCGGGTCCGCGATCACCCGGCAGGTGTCGAACAGCAGCGGGTACCGGGTGCGAATCAACTCGGACTCTTCGAGGTCGACCTCGCGCGTGAGGCCGCCGATCCTGAGGAAACCGTCGGCCTCGCGGATGTACGCGAGGCCCCCGATCCCGTTGATGTCGACGACGTGGCGCGGGCTGGCGAGCCTGAGCTTCATCAGCGGGATGAGGCTCTGTCCTCCCGAGAGGACCTTGGCGTCCTCGCCCAGCGTGGCAAGGAGCTTCGTCGCCTCGCCGATGGAGGTGGGAGCGTGGTACTCAAACGCGCCGGGGATCATGGTTGTGGCCCCCTTCTGGGCGAGCCCTGTGCGGGCCGGCTTGAGACTGAGCCCCGCTCTGCGCAGCGCCACCCGGAGCGACTCCAGCGAGATCGCGGGCGCGGCGCCGGTCTTGACGAGATATTCCCTGAGCTGCGCCAGGCTCCAGGCCGGGCGAGGCACCCCGAGGTCCCGCGGCCGGGCGCTCGTGACGATGGCCAGGTGTCGCAGCAGGTCGGGAGTGACCCGGGAGGGTCGGCCCGAGCGAGCGCGAGTGAGGAGCCCCGGGACGCCGGACTGCTCGAAGCGCCGGAGCCAGCCGGCGACGGTCGGGCGAGAGACGCGACGGCGTCGCATGATCTCGGGGATGGGTACTCGCTCAGCGGACAGCAGGACGATCCGGGCGCGCACCCCGAGCCCCGGCAACTGCGTGCCGCGCAGCCGACGAAGCTCCCGGTACTCGGCAGCGGTCGGCTCCCGGACGAAGCGCCGCGGGATATCTGCCACCCAAGTCATCACTCCCCTTGAAGGAGGGCACCGGGAAATCCTAGAAAGAGAGACTTTCCGGTGGAAGCGAGATCCACTAACGGCGGGCAAGATAAGGAACTAGAGTGAGGCTGTCAAGCGGAATCCCTCTCGGAGACTCAGGATCCCGCCCGCCGATCTTCGGGCGTGCTTCGGAACGCTTCCCAAAATCCCGTTGACTCTCGACATACCGGACAGCGTTATTAAACTTGGGGTATCCTCCCCGAAGATACATCGCCCCGTGCGCATCGGGCGCGCTCGGCAACGCGGTTTCCAATTCCGTCCTCAAGCGTCGACCCAGGAGGCGCTGGCCATGACCCTCGGCATCAGAGCAACCATCGCCGCCTACCTCATCGTGATGCTCGTTCCCCTTACCGCCCACGCCTGGGACCGTGGCGACGTGGACACCTTCGCCACGCTGCCGCCCGGGGAGCGTCATCCCGAAGGCATCGCCGCGGATAGTACGGGGAACATTTACGTCACCACGTTCGACGTGACCCACGGCGGTAGGCCGGGGCAACTCTTCGTCTTGGGCGTGGCCGGATCGAGCAATCTGCTCCTTGGGTTGGACTTCCACCCGACCACCCACGAACTCCTCGTGATCGACTTCGGAAGTGCCAACGTGCGTCGGGTGGACCCGTTCACGGCGACCTCCTCGGTTTTCATGACAGTCACTGGGTCGGCTGGCTTGAACGCGCTGACATTCGACAGTGCGGGGAACGTGTACGTCTCCGACTCCTTCCAGGGGATCATCTGGAAGACCGGGCCCGGCGGTGGCGCGGGCACGATGTGGGCATCCAGCCCACTCCTGACGACCACCGGCGTCCCTGGCTTCGGCGCCAACGGCCAGGCTCCGCTCGAGCAAGGGGACGACTCGAAGTATACGGAACCTCGGTAATGAGGGCTAAAAGGAGCGCGCGGGAGCAGCCAGGATTTGAGGCTGTCGCCTCGGGGTGGAGATCTTCCTTCAGATGGTTCGCCTTGATGACGGTCGCGCCGACAGTCAGCGTGGCGTCGGTGTAGGTCGGCGACGCCACCCCAGCTTGGAATATGCGTCGCCCAGAGCGGGTGCGCGACTCCTGGAAATCCAGGCTCTGATGTTGCTGCTGCCGACGCCCGAGCGCCGCGTCCATGAACTGGCGTGTGAACCCCGCACCGGCCACCCCGACGTCGAGTTGCCCGAGCTTCTCGCGAAGCTGGTGCGGTCGATGTTCGCCAGACGAGTCTGGGCCCATGCGCCACGGGCTCAGCGGACCTGGACGTCGCAGTCTCACCCGGAGCAAGTTGCGCAGGATCGAAGGTTGGCGGAAGATCGCCGCAGTGCTAACGAAAGGCCAAGGGGAGGAACGGTGTGTGATGAGAGCTGAGACATTGTTGAAGCCGGTGACCGTCCTCCTCGCCCTGATCGCCGCTGTTCTGCTACTGCACCCGACCGTGACGGCGACCGACGAGTCGATTGCCGGTGCCGAGCACTGGGTCCAGAGCGTTTCGGGCGCCGATGGCAAGCCGATTAAACTCTATGTCTGGGAGAAGCGGCTGAGGGCCGGCGATCCGTCGGCCTTTGCCAGGTCGGGTAAGGTTGTATTGCTTGCGCACGGCGCCGGGACGCCGGGGCGTATCGCGTTCGATCTCCAGGTCCCGGAGAAGTCGGCCGTGACCTACTCGCTTATGGACTACCTCGCCGGCCAGGGGTTCGACGTCTTCACCGTCGACTATCAGAACTACGGCCGCTCCGATCACCACCCCTGCGGTCTCTGCGTCACTACACAGGTCGCCGCCAACGACCTCAACGCCGTCATCGATTACATCAGCAAGCTCCGCGGTGTTGACAAAATCCATCTGCTCGGTTGGTCGTGGGGCACCAACGTCACAGGCCTCTTCACCATGCAGCATCCGGAGAAGGTGAGGCGACTCGTTCTGTACGCGCCGCCCGTGTGGAGCGCGCCAAGGGGCCAGGCGCCTACCGAGGAGTTCCGGACGGTCACGCCTGACAATGCGCGTGGTCTGTTCGAGCTCCCGGCTTCCGACGCCATCGCGGTGGAGACGTGGGTCAAGGAGGTCGCGCAGTGGGGTCCGAAGGCACCGAACGGCGTCCTCCTCGACCTCAACACAAAGATGCCGCTAACGGATCCAAAGAAGATCGCCGCGCCTACGATGATCATCCTCGGCAACCTCGATCGGCTGACGCCGATCACCCAGCCAAATCTCCCCGGGTTCTTTGCCGAGCTGCCCAACACCGACAAACAGCTCATCATCATACCTGGCGCCGGCCACGCGCTCACGGTGCAGAAGCCGCGCCTCCGCTTCTACGGCGAAGTCGCCAAGTGGTTCAGCGTCGAATAAGCCTGAGGTCGGCTCTCGCCACCGCCGGCACTGGGATCATCCCGACGGCGGCCATCGCCAACGCGGTCGGGGACGCGCTGGCGCCGTGGGTGCGTCGAGGCCGACGAGGTGCCGCTGACGTGTGCGCGCGTCTTAGCGCTGCTCCGGGCGGCGGGGTAGCGCGGGAGGGGACGCTGATGGAGCGCTCACGGCTGATCTGGATCGGCCTATTCGTCGGCTCCGCCGTCGGTGGCTACGTCCCGGCGCTCTGGGGTGCCGGCATGCTCTCATTCTCGTCGGTGATCGGGAGCGCCATCGGCGGCGTCGCGGGCATCTGGCTCGGGTACCGCTTGGGAGAATAGGAGGCGCGGAGTTCCCGCGCTGCTCTGGGCTCTCGGTGTTCTTGCCATCCTCCTGGATCTACTGCGCGTCAGCCGACAGACTCTCGACAAAATGAGCAGCATCTCGGAAGTCGCCGAGACCGTCCGTGAGCTCACGTCGGTCGCAGAAGATATCGAGGACGAGGTACGTCTGCAAATACGTCATGACAAAGGACGGAGTCGATGAGGCAGATTTTGGGGAACACTATCTCGGATTCCAGGAGTGGAAGAAAGACAGATTCGCCGCCGAGGTTTTCGCACGACGTAGCCTTCCGTAACCTACGGAGGCTCTCTATGCGTCCCTCAATCACCGTTTGGCCGCCTGAGTTATTTTCGGATTGGGGCTAACCATCCACAAAAAGCACGCCTTTTTTGTTGACACCTGCGCACCAGAGGTCCACCGTATCAGCAGTTACAAGTTGGTGACGCGCCTTCGAGGCGGGATCCTGGAAGGCGTGCCCGCTTTGTACGTTGCGACCGCACGTCGCGAGGTGCAGTGAGGTGCACCCCCCGCTCCTGTAACGGCCCCCCGCAGGCCGCCCTCCCCGTAGCTCGGGTCGTTCTGAATCGCCCCGGCAGGTCGAGCCGCGACGGCTCAGCCCCTGCCGCCGGGTCAACGGCAAAGGTACGGCCGACATGTCCAGTCCGACGACGCGGTCGCTGGTGGCGATCTTCAACTCCCGCGCGGAGTTCATCGACGCTCTCCGCGAGGCCCTCGATCGCGAGGGATTGCCGACGGCCACTGCGCTACTGGCAGAGATCCAGGACGGCACGCTGGATCTCGTCGCCTTCCTGGAAGCGCATGACCCGAAAGTGATCGTGTATGACCTTCCCCGCCCCTTCGAAAAGCACTGGAACTTCCTCCGGCTCCTGAAGCAGACCGACGGCCTGAGGAAGAAGACCTGGATTCTCACCACCACCGACAAGAAGGCGCTCGACGCGGCGGTGGGGGCGTCGGGCGTGATCGAGATTGTCTTCGGAGAGCCCTACGGTGTCGGCGAGGTCGTGGAAGCGGTGCGCCGTGCTCTGAAAGACGGGCGGCCGGAAGCGCGGGGTGACCTTCCATGAGTTCGAACAGCTCACGTGAGGATGTGTTCCTCGGTGGTGTGCGCGTCCTCGTCGTCGATGACTCCGGACCTGTCCGTGGGCTCATGACTGAGATCCTGGAACACTACGGAGCCACCGTGACTACTGTCAACTCGGCCTACGAGGCGCTCGAGATCCTGCCGCACGAGCGGCCAGATGTTCTCGTGAGCGACCTGGAGATGCCCGACAAGGACGGCTATTGGCTCATCGGCCAGATTCGCGGGCTGCCACCGTGGCGTGGCGGCGCGACGCCCGCCGCTGCCCTCACGGGACTCACCGGTCCCGAGGAGCGGGCCAGGATCCTGCGCGCAGGGTTCCAGTACCACATTGAGAAGCCGGTCGCTCCACGCAAACTGGCCGGGATCGTCGCGATCCTGGCGAAGGCCCAGTCCCCTTAGAAAGGATGAACCGAAGCGTGGTGTCCGAAAACTCATCCCATGCTCAGGCCGCGCGGTCGTAATACTGCAACAGCCCACCCAACCGCTCGCGGCAACGAACGTGGGTGCCCCCGAGCGGGCGGGGCCCTGGAGCGATCAAGTCGTTGCCGAGCCCCTGATGGTTTCGCTCCCCGTGGTAGTGCGCGGCGACTCCGCCGGCGGCAATCATTACCGGCGGGTCGTCCGCTAGACGAACTCTGCGACAGAAATTTGGTGGCCCCAGCGGGATTCGAACCCGCGTCTCGGTCTTGAGAGGGCGAGCCCATGGGTAGTGATTACACCAACTTCGACGCCGGGTGCCACGGTCCGGTGCCACTCCGCGGGCTCTTCCGCGGCGGGACCTTGCGCAAGCGCAGTTGGACGATCGGTTGCAGGGGCTGGATTTGAACCAGCGTCCTTATGGGTTATGAGTGCAAGACGGCCATGACCGGGAACCCTCTGATCTCGTGGGAAAGACGTTCGCTGGCAGGCAGTTCCACGTTTTCTGTTGGTGCGCCGTTCTTGCTCCTGTTTCGTCCTGTTTCGGGATGACGATTCGTCTACAGTGACTTCCCTCTTGCGGCCTGTCCCTTCAAGAGGAACGTCTTGGGGAACTCACCTTCGCCACAAATCTTGAACGATCCGAAATCTTTGTACCAGGGGCCGTCAGGCGCCTCGGGCTCGGATTCGCGCCACAATTTCAGCTTATAAAGGTCTTCCGCTGGTATTTGCCGCTCCGCGACCCGATCGAACAGGTGCTCCCGGAGACTCGGTGGAAGATTGGTCCACCGAATCTTCGGCATCAATCACCGAATGTCATCCGCGCAAGTTCTTCTTTCAATCGCTGCCGCTCGGCAGCGTCTCGAGATTTCGTAAGTCGCTTCACGGGGGAAAGGAAGCGCTCCTTCTCAGCTTCTTTGGATTGAAGGCCGGCCTCGATCAAATCGACGAGCAGACGATTGGCGCTCGTCTTCCTAGACTTGGCCAACGTGTGCACACGCTTGGCGATCCCGGCCGGAATCGACACGCTTTGCCGAACTGATCTCTCTGCTCCGGCCATGTCGCTATGCTACACCATGATGCACCAGACTGCACCATTCGAGTGCGTACCTCGGGATGAGCCCCGTGGAAGCAGGTCGCCAGGGCGAGACGCGCCCCTTCCTTCGACAAAACTCCGTCCGGCGGACACCGTTCTGCGGTGGCAGCGGCGCCGTTTCCGCGAGCACTGGACCAGGCTCTCAGGCTGGCCCACGGCTCGTTCTGTCCAGGCATGTCGGCTACACCTGTCCGATTCGCCGCAACGCCCTTGGACATTAGAAGAGGATCTTCGCACCCATAACCTGCCAGATCACAAGATTGCTGCAATGGGTCCGGCGACACGGTACGATGCATTCGCGCCGTCCGTCGGTGCCCTTGACTGGCGGCGTGTCGGCAGTACGTGTTCGGGCGCGACGCGCTCTCGATGGAACGAGAGGGGAGAGATCATGCATAGGCCCGTGCGGTTTGCCGATGACATCGAGCCGCTGGTACAGTTCGTCGAGGAGACCGAGCCCAGCCGGATCCTCGAAGCGACCCTGGGGAAACTGCGCGATGGCCTGTCGGTCAAGAAGCTCCTGACCGCGTCGGCGCTCGCCGTCACTCGTTCGTCGGACTTGCCACCCGGCCACCATGGTGGGCCGCTGCACCCGCTCGTCGGGATCCACGCGCTCCACAACACCGTCGAGCGCGTGTCGGGCGATCAGCGCCTCCTGCCGATCCTTCAGCACGTCGCGCTTTCGAACAAGCACATCAATCACCCCGGGATGGGCCCGTACATCCTGGCGAATGCCGAGCCCGTGGACGCGGGCGGCGTCGAAGCCACGAAGAAGGCGTTTTTCGCGGCCGTGGATCGCGGCCTGTACAACGCCGCGGACCACCACTTCCTCTGGCTCTGGGGCAACATCCCCCATGCCGAGGCGCTGGACGTGCTGCTGACCGTGGCGATCCCGAAAAACACGCTCGACGATCATTACTTCATCTTCCCCATGTTCACGTGGCGCGCACTCGACTGGCTGGGACGCGAGCACACGTCGTTTCTGATGCGTCCCGCCGTTCGGTACGTCACCCGGTTCCCCACGCCGCCTGTGCTGAAAGATATCGAGCCGCTGCTCGAGGAGTACGAGCTCCTGAAGCGCCCACTCGGGTTCCACACGAGCCCGGACGAAGCTCCTGCGATCGGCCTCCTGGGCGAGGCAGTCACCCGATGCGATACCTATGCGGAGATCCCGAGGATGCTCGCGAAGGCCCTCGCGGACGGTCTGTCGCTCCAGGGCGCCGGTGAAGCCTTGTCCATCGGTGCCGCTGGCCTGTTCATGCGATCGCTCACGGGGAATCCGATGGACGTGCACCTGCATACGGGCGCGAACCTGCGCCGGTATCTCTTGAAGCTGGAAGGCGTGAGCCTGCGAAACAAGCTGCTGGCGCTGCTGACGTGGCACACAGGACCCGAGGTGCGCTCGACGCAGGACCGCATGGAGCCACCGCCCCAGCCGGATCCGGAGGCCGTCGCCGCGTTACCCCATCGCACCCAGGCCGCATTGCTGGATGCACTCACGGAGAGCATTTACACGCAGCCCCCCACCGACTGGTCGAAGGTCACCAATCTCGGGCAGATGCGCGCCGTGCCCGAGGTGAAGAACACCGTGAACCTCGCGCAACAGTATGCCGACCTCGGGTACGACCCGGCCGCGCTGATCAGCTGTCTCGCCGACATCGTCGTTCACGACAACTTCACCGAAATGCACGCCTTCAAGCACCATCAGGCCACCTTCGAGGAGTTCCACGCCACCCGGCTACCGTGGCGCTGGCGCCACCTCGTGAGCGCGGCCCAGGCGTCGGCCATCTCGTACGGCAAGAACATGGAGGTCTACGAGGAGGCGATCGAGCTCCTTCACGCGTAGGCGTCCTTCGTCAAGGCGGCTGCCGGCGTCTCGATGTTGTAGAGGCGCGCGCAATTGTCCCAGAGGATCTTGCGGCGAACCTCGTCGCCGAACGGCAGCCCGAAGAACTGCTCCATCGCCTCGGGGAACGCGCCGTCGGGATGGGGATAGTCGGTCGAGACCACGAAGTAGCCGGCTCCCATCTTGTTGACGACATCGACCGCCGGCTCTTCGTCCACATCGAGGGCGATGAAGCACTGGCGCTTGAAGTATTCGCTCGGCAGCATCGACAGCTGATGCTCGCAGCCGGGCCCGAACTTCTCCCACTGGTCATCGAGCCGCCACAGCCACCAGCGGAGCCATCCGGCGGTGCCTTCGAGGAAGGCGCAGCGCAGCCGGGGGTGGCGCTCGAGGATTCCGCCGGTGGTCATGCTAGCGATGGCCCCCATCAGCTCGACTGGATTGCGAATGGCATGGGCGATCGGGTGGAAGTTGGCGTGCCCGACGAAGCGCCGCCCGGCATCGTCCTTGAGCGAGGTGTTGCCGGTCGGATGAAATCCGATCGGCACGTCGAGCTCCTCGAGCGCGGTCCACAGCGGCTCGCACGCCTCGTCGTGCAAATGCTGGCCGTGGACCGGGTTCGGGGTGCCGATGACGGCGACGGCGCCAAGCTCCCTGACGCATCGGCGCGCCTCTTCGATCGCCGCCGGGATGCTGTGCATCGCCACCTGGGCGACGAACTTCAGCCGCTTCGGCTGCCTCTGGCAATATTCGTGCGCCCCGTTTGTTGTAGGCATGCGCCAGCGCCGCCGCGTAGTCCGGCGCGAGGTCGTCGTGCATCAAGATCTGCCGCCCGCGCGTGCCGTACATGACAGCGACGTCGACGCCGTCGATATCCATGGCGGTCAGGGTCGACTCCGGGTCGAAGCCGCGCCCGCGCGCGACCTGGAAGTGTGGGGGCCGCGCGCGGCTCAGGCGACGCAGCTCGCGGCTGGACGCGGTGGCGGCCGTCGCCTTGCCATGCGCGGGAATCGCCAGACCCTGCACCTCCATCCCCATGATGGTATCGGCGTGACCTTTGTCCTCGGGGCTATCGCTGAGTTTTTGCTGCTGCCCGCCGAAGAACCGCGGCAGGCTCGCTCGATGTGGCCCTTCGAGGTACCGGGCCCAGAGATCGTCCGGCTCCATCATGTGAAGGTCGCTGTCGAGGATCAGAAAGCCGTCGCGTGCCATGTCGCACCTCCACTATGCTTTCAGCTGACGCGCGATGAACGCCTTGACCATTTCGCGCGCACGATCGGTTTGCGGCCCGGGCTTGGCGACCCACTCGTGTTCGCTGCCCTCGAAGACGGTCAGCTCGCACACACCGCCAGCCGCCTTGTACGTTGCAGCGAATTTCTCCTGCACGGCCGGAAGCACGTTGTCGTCGAGCGCGCCCTGCATGATCAGCATCGGCACCAATGTCACCGGCTCGCGGCGCTCGAGGATCTGCTGCGGATTGCCTTCGTAGATCGTTTCCCAGGGGTTGAAGTAGATCCGGCTGTTCTCGGTCATCCCCTCGCGCTTCATCCGCTCCGCCTGCTGGAAGCGCGCGTACGGGTCGCTGATGGGCGAGCGGGTCGCGACATAGGCCACCGTCGCATCGAGGTTCGAGGCCGACGGCAAGGCAATCGCGTTGTAACGCGGATCGCGCGGGCGCATGGCCAGCAGTTGAGCGACGTGGCCGCCGCTGGAGCTGCCGTACACACCGATCTTCGACGGGTCGCCGTTCCATTCGGCGGCTCTGGATTTGAGCCAGCGCACGCCGTAATTCGCGTCCTGCACCGACGCCGGGTACGGCGCTTCCTCCGAGAGCCTCAGGTCGATGGCCACCACCAGGACGCCGCTGGCCGCGATGGCGCGGTCCATCGGCTCCTCGGCAAGACGATCCTTGCGGCGCCAGGCGCCGCCGTGCAGATCGAGCACCGTCGGGAACGGCCCCGTGCCCTGCGGTTGATAGATGCGGGCCATCAGCTGCCGGCCGGCCGGCGTGCGCCGGAACTCTACTTCGCTGGCCTTGAGCTCGAACATTGCCGCTGGATCGTAGGACGTCTTCATTCCGGATCTCCTTTGCGCCTCGCCTGCCCGAGCGAGGAGCGGCTCGGCGACCGTGACGATTGGCATGCCGGCTGCCGCGAGCGTAGTCATCTGCTTGAGAAAGTCGCGACGATGCTCGTCCATGCTGACCTCCTCGTTCACGCAGCGGCGGAGCGTTTCCAGCCGAGCCAATCGACGATCGCCCCACCCATCACCCGCTCGAGGTCGCGGCCCTTCAGCCACGGCAGTTCTTCGGTGAACATCGTCACGCACTGCCGGTACGAGCACGGCATGCGGGTGATGTCGGTGCCCCAGAACGAGCGTTCAGGCCCGAACGCCTCGAAGACCTGACGCAGATAGCCGTGGATGTTCCGGAACGGGTAGGGCTGGCTCGAATAGCTCGGAGCACCCGACATCTTGACCGCGACATTGGGAAATTTGGCGAGCGCCAGCATGTCCGGAAGATCGGCGAAGGCCGCGTCGTCGGTTCCTGCGCGGCCGCCACCCAGGCGCCCGAGGTGATCGATGTGCAGCTTCAGACCGGGATGCCGCTCGGCGATCTTCGCCAGCGCCGTCATGTTGCCGCCGGCCAGGAGTCCGATTGGTAATCTCGCCTTCTCGCACGCCGCCCAGAACCAGTCGAGCGAGCCATCGGTCCACCACGCCTTTTGATGTGGCTGGTTGAAGGTGAAGCGAAACCCGAGCATGCCCGGCCGCTCGCGCCAGCGGGCGACGATCTTTTCGCGGTCCGGGCTCTGCAGATCGAAATGTCCGAGGATGCAGAACTTGTCGGGATGCTGGCGCACCGCTTCGACAGCGAGGACGTTGACGGCTTCGCCGAGCGCGCTGGGCGGATGGATCACCGCGCAATCGACCCCGGCCGAGGCCATCTCGGCCAGCGCATCATCGGCCGAATAGGTCGGGATCTGGCGATGCTGCGCGCTCATCTTGCCGTTCTGCCAGAGGTGGATCTGGGAATCGACGATCAGCATGGCTTCCTCCCGTGAGTGGGCGCATGAGCGTCGCGATGGCGCGCGTCGCGTCGGCTGATTGTAGCCCGTGCGCCGGATGCGTCTGAACGAGGTGCGTGCCGAGCTCGCTCATGTCGACGTGATCGTCGATGATCACATAGCCGCTCACGGCATGCTCCGCGAGCCAGGCGGCGATCTCCTCTCCACGGTCGGCGCCCCGCGTCCCAGTCGGGGTCGTGTCCAGCACGCAGCCAGTGAACCCCTGCGATTCCAAGAGAAGCTGCAGCTCGGCGGCTGTCTTGCCGTACCGCCAGGTGGACGAGATGACGACATCGGCTCCGCCGCGCGCCACGATCTCGTTCAGCACCTGAATGCACGCAGAGTCCAGACCCCCGTACCGATCCCACCGGTGGATGGGGGCGAGCACCCCGTCGATGTCGAGAAAGATCACCCGTCGCACTACCGCAACGCGCCGCGATGGGAGAAGCGCGTCTCCTGGCTGGTGATGAACTCGAGCAGCGCCGCCTGCCCGCTCTCGGTGGCCTCTCGCGCTCGCGCGAAAGCGCCGGCGATGTCCTCGGGCCGCTCGACCCGCTCGCTCCAGCCGCCCATGGCGCGCCCGAGATCCGCGTAGCGCCCGCCGATGTTGCGTGCGCCGTACTTGTCGTGCGACACGACGAGGTGCGGAATCTCGATGGCCATGGCCGAGTTGTTGAGCACGACGGTGAGGATGGGAATCCCGCAGCGCACGGCCGTCTCGAAATCGAGGCCCGTCATGCCGAACGCGGCGTCGCCCATGAAATTGACGCAGAGCTTTTCCGGGGCGGCCAGCTTGGCGCCGATGATGAGGCCGAGCCCGGTGCCGAGCGCATGTGACTTGCCCCAGCCGAGATAGCTGCGAGGCGGGACGGCGCGGTAGAAGGGCAGGAGCTGGTCGCGGGGGCTCCCCGAGTCGTGCGTGACGATGGCGTCGCGCGGGTCCACCGTGCGCATGAACTCGGCGATGACCCGGTACGGGTTGATCGGGACTTCGGCCGAGCCGAGCGTGGGCGTCCACTCGGCAAGCCATGCCGCGCGGACGCACTCGAGCTCGGCGCGTACGCGTTCTCGTCCGGCGGGGCGGCCGCCCTGGACCTTGATGGCCTCGATGAACTGGCGCAGCACGAGTCGCGCGTCGCCCAAGAGCGGGTAGTCAGCCGCGTAGTTCTTGTTGAGGTCGCGCTCGTCGTTGGTGGCGTGGATGAGCGTCTTGCCGGCCGGGATACTCGCCGCCATCCCGTGGCGGGTGAAGCTACATCCGATGCCGAAGACCACGTCGGCCTCGCGAAGATATTGCAAGGTGGGTCCGCTGACGGCCGGGCCACCGGTGCCGAGCGCGAGCGGGTGATCCTCGGGGAACGCGCTCTTGGCTTCCATCGTGGTCATCACCGGAGCCGCGAGCAGGTCGGCAAGCTCGAGCAGATCATCCGATGCCTCCGCGTAGAGCACGCCCTGGCCGGCGTGAATCACCGGCCGCCGCGCCTCGCGAAGCACCCGGGCGGCAGTCTCGACATCACGGGCATTGGCGCCGGCCGACGTCACCTTGATCGGGCGGTACGCCTCGATCAGCGCGTCGGGCACGTCCTCGTTCAGGATATCGGCCGGAATCTCGACCATCGCCGGGCCCGGGCGGCCCATGCGCATCAGGCTGATGGCCCGGCGCATGACGTCCGCGACCTGAGTACCCACAGTTATGGTCTCGACGGACTTGGTCACGGACGCGTAGGTGCGCGCCGAGCTGAACAGTGGGAAGACCTGGGCACGATCGCGCGGGTGCCCGAGCGGCAAGAGCAGCATGGGCGTGGAATCGGAATACGCGGTGGCGACGCCCGGGAAGGCGTTCTCGGCCCCGGGGCCGTACTGCATGCAGAAGACGGCGAGCGTTTTGCCGTTCTTCACCCGCGCATAGCCGTCGGCAATGCCTACGCCCACCCGTTCCTGGCGGCAGAGCACAGGCCGAATGTCGGCCTTGGCTGCGGCGTCGATCAGTGACGTGGTTGGATACGCGCTCAGGAACTCGGCGCCCTCGATCTTGAGAATGCGGGCGATGGCATCGACGACTCTCACGCTTCGCGCTCCTTTAGCCTCTCGGCTCCGCGAGGAAGACCGGGATCTGTCGTGTGGTCTTCGCCTGGTATTCCTCGTACGGCGGATACGCCGCCACGGCGAGCTTCCACAGTCGCGCCCGCTCGGCCTCGTCGGTGACCTCGCGGACCCGCATCGCGTGGACGGCGGTGTGGTCGCGCAGCTCGACCGCGGGGTTGGCGCGCAGGTTGTACACCCAAACAGGGTTCTTCGGCATTCCTCCTAACGAGCCGACGAGGACGTAGTTGGCGCCGTCCTTGACGCGCATCAGCGGTGTCTTGCGAATCGCGCCGGTCTTGTTGCCGGTATGCGTCACGATGATCACCGGCAGCCCGGTGTCGCGGAGCGTGGTGCCTTGCTTCCCACCGCTCCGCTCGTAGAGGTCGACCTGATCGCGCACCCACTGCCTGGGGCTGGGGATGTAGTCGGACATGGAGATTCCTCCCACGAATTCGTGACGTAGCATAGCCGACCACGACGACTGACGCTCTACGTACTACCGAACGTGTCCGCCTGAGCGTCGCCGAGACCCGCGCGCTTTCCGAGCGCGCCATGTGCGGCGCCCAGCGCCCGAAAAAGGTGAAGACGATCGATGCGTGCGGTCTTCGCGCCGCGAGTCGCGCAACGTCTAGGATGCGTCGGCCGGTACTTCAGCGAGCAGACGGCCGAAGGCCGGCAGGCGGTCGCCGCTGTTGAACGCGCGCAGCATCGCCCAGATCGACGCCTGATTCGTGGTCACCACGGGCTTCTTGAATTCTCGCTCCCAGGAGGCCACCGAGGACATCGTCGGGAAATTGCCACCGGGCACCACGAAGACCTCGATCTCCGGCCGATCGATCCGGGCGAATGCATCGCGTGCGTGCTGTGGGCCGAGCTGGCCGATCGCATACGCGTCGGTCGCGCGAAATCCCTCGAGCACGATCGTGTCGAGCCCGTACTTCGTCTTGAAATAGCGGGCGGCACGCTCGTTGACCGCATCCGAATAGGGAGACACGATGGCGACACGGCGCGCTCCGAGGGCCCGAACGGCGCGGCCGACCGCCTGCGCTGACGTGATTGCCGGAACGCCGGCACCGACACCCATCCGCTTCGTGACGACGTCGTCGTAGTCCTCGGCAAAGAGACTTGCCGACGTCTGAGCCAGGATCACCATCTCGACCCTGGCCGTTCCCAGCAAGCGCGACTGATAGTCGATGTCCTCGTCTCGGCTGGGCGAGAAACTCCCGGCGCCACTGGACATGAGGCGTCCGAAGTGCGCCTGGTACGTCGTCGGCAAGAGTCGACACTCCATCTCGACCGTCGTATTCGTGGAAGGAATCAGGACGCCGAAATGCCGTTGCTTGAGGGTATTCTCACGCATGGTGGGTGAGTATACTCGCGCGACGGGTCATCCCCAAGGAGAGTCGCCATGACCAACGCTGCCCTGCGCACGATTTTCCCGATCGCCGGCTGGGGCGAGGAGCGCGCCCGCGCGGTCGAGATCACCGGCGGCACAGATCCGATATTCCCGACGTCGTTCCGGATCGCCGAGACCAGCGCGGCCGCGCTCGCGGCGACCGGCCTCGCCGTCTCCGACTTGTGGCAACTGCGCACGGGACTGCGTCAGAAGGTCGCGGTCGATAGACGCCAGGCGACAGCCTCACTCCGCAGCGGGCATTACATGAAGCTGAACGGCGCGCCGGTGTCGACCGAGCGCAACGCCGTAATGGGCGTCTATCCTGCGAAGAACGGCCGCTGGAGCTATCTCCACTGCAATTTCCCGAACCATCGTGCGGCCGCCCTCGGTGTGCTCGGCGTGCCGGAAGATCGCGAGGCGGTGCGCGAGGCAGTGGCGAAGTGGGACGCGCTCGAGCTCGAGGAGGCGATCATCGCCGCGAAGGGCGCCGGCGGTATGGTGCGAACCATGGACGAATGGGCCAAGCACCCGCAAGCCGCCGCGATCGCATCGCTGCCGCTGATGGAAATCGTCAAGATCGGCGGCAGCCAGCCCGAAAAGCTCCCCGACGGTGATCGGCCCTTGTCAGGCATCAGAGTGCTCGATCTGACGCGCGTCCTCGCCGGGCCGACGTGTGCTCGCACGCTCGCGGAGCACGGCGCCGACGTCTTGAAGATCAGCGCCGCGCACTTGCCGAATCTCGGCTACCAGGAATACGACACGGGTCACGGCAAGCTCTCCGCCCATCTGGATCTGCGCGAGCCGGAGGACGTCGAGACGCTCCGTGGGCTCGTCCGCGATGCCGACGTGTTCTCGCAAGGGTATCGGCCTGGCACGCTCGGCACTCGCGGCTTCTCGCCCGAGGCGCTGGCGAACGTGCGGCCCGGCATCGTGTTCGTCTCTCTGTGCGCGTTCAGCCACGTCGGGCCGTGGGCGTTGCGCCGCGGCTTCGATACGGTGGTGCAGACGGTCAGCGGCATCACCGCTCGTCAGGGCGAACTGTTCCCGGGCGCGGCGCCGGGTCCGCAGTTCTATCCGGTGTCGGCGATCGACTACCTGACCGGCTATCTGATGGCTTTCGGCGCCATGGTCGCACTCGCGCGCCGCGTGCGCGAGGGCGGAAGCTGGCTGGTGCGGATCTCGCTCGCGCAGACCGGCCGCTGGCTCGTCGGATGGGGCGAGGTGCCGAAGGGCGACCTCAAGGACGTGCCGAAGGAATTCACGTCAGCAGAGCTGGAGCGCTGATCGGTGACGACGGACACGCCGGTCGGTCGGCTGCGTCATCTCGGACCGGTGGTGCGCCTTTCGGAAACGCCGCCGCGCTGGGCCCGGCCCTCGGTGCCACTCGGCTACCACGAGCCGGTGTGGCCGGCGCGAGCCGTGTAGCCCGCCTGCGTCCCGGCCCGGCGATCACGTCCAAGCACCTCCGCGGCGGGCGATTGCAGGACCTTGGCGTTGAGTGCGTCTGGGCCGTCGCGCGGAGACGCTCGGCCTGGGCTTTTCGCCTCATCCGCATCTACTGCGGCAATGTGTCGGGCGAGCACCAGGGCCGCGAAGTCGTTGACCGGCACGGACGCGCTCGTGCCTCGGTCGCGGTTCCTGCTGCCCCACCGTGCACAGTGCGGGCGGTTGCGCCGGTTCCTCGCCGAGTTCTCGATCTCGGCCTACCAGAGTGAGGATGAATCCCAGCTTTGGCTCGAGGTCTTTGATTGGCTGATTCGCTACGAGGAGCACGATCCTGACTGGGCCGATGGTTATCTCGCGGCTGTCTCCGGACGAGAGGGAGGATCGCGGGTGTGGACCTATGACCACGAATTCCGGACGACATGGCGGCGGCCGGATGGCACCCGGGTACCGCTCGCGGTGAGCTGAGACGCCCGCCGCCGCCTCCGCCGAGTCGGCGTCCTCTTCAAGAGCGTTGGCAAGAGCGCCAGTGGAAGCCAGCCTCGTGGACCGCTGCGGCACGCCGCCGAAGCCCCTCGTGGGGCTGTCGGACCGGCTCGTCGCGCTCCACCTCAGCGAGAAGATCGCCGAAGCGCGGCCGGATGCGGTCGTCGCCGATCCGCGCGTCCGAGGCCTATCTCGGTCAAAGAAGTCTATCTACTCGAACAATGTCCTACGTGACCACTTAGGCGGTAAGGTCTCGGCGCCATTTCCGGTGCCACGCGCGTGTCCGTTTGTGGGCTTTTCGGTTCGTTTCTGTCCATTCCACGGAGCCCAGGGCAGAAGCCAGAACCGCGCGTGAACTCCCAGAAGTTGCAGAAGCTTCGGAGAAGTTGTGCGTGGTGGCCCCAACGGGATTCGAACCCGTGTTTCAGCCTTGAGAGGGCCGTGTCCTGGGCCTCTAGACGATGGGGCCGCGCGAACAATGCGCCAGCACCGAGCGAGTGGATGGCTGGGGGAGGAGGATTCGAACCCCCGCTACGTGGTCCAGAGCCACGCGTCCTACCACTAGACGATCCCCCACCAGCCCACGACGCGCTACAACCTTACCACACCGGACTCGCCAGCACAGGCGGCGCGTCTGCCGGCACGACGAGCACAGTCGCCTCAGCGGATAGCGGTCTTCAGCGTGCGGCTCGGGCGAAAGCGGGGCACGCGCGCCGGCGGGATCTTGATCTCCCTGCCCGTGCGCGGGTCACGCCCGTTGCGGGCGGCGCGCTTGGTGACCACAAATGTGCCGAATCCCGAAAGCGTGACACGACGGCCGCGCCGGAGCGACTCGACGATCCCGCACACCATGGCCTCGATGGCGCGCTCCGCGGCGATCTTCGAGCCCCCCGAGCTCTTCGCCACGATCACCACGAGGTCCGCCTTGGTCACCCCTCCTTCTAACCGCGCGAGGTGGACGGTGTCAATGAGATCGTCACGCGCCGCACGGCGTCGAGGAAGAGGGCCGGCTGGAACGGCTTGTCGATCACGGGCACCTGCGCTTCCTTGAGGAAGAAGAACGCCTCGCGGTTCGCCGTGTCGGCCGTGATGAAGACGAAGCGCCCGCGAAGCGTCCCGTCGAGCGCGACCGCGCTCCGGTAGAACTCCTCGCCGCCGCCCTCGGGCATGCGGACGTCGGAGACGACGAGGTCGTAGCGGCGACGCCGCACGCTCTCGAGGCCCGCGCGCCCGCCCGACGCGACCTCGACGCGCCAGCCGGTCTGCCCGAGCAGAGTCACGATGAGCTCGCGCACGCTCGGCTCGTCCTCGACGACGAGTGCGAGCCGCCCCGCGCCCTGGATCGCCGGGGGCTCGACGGCGAGCTCCGCGGTCGGCAGCTCGGCCGGGGGGGCGACCGGCAGCTCGAGGGTGAAGACCGTCGCGCCCGGCCGGCTCTCGACCACGAGCCGCCCGCCGTGCTCCTGCACGATGCCGTACGAGACGGACAGACCGAGCCCGGCCCCGGTGCCAACCTCCTTGGTCGTGAAGAACGGCTCGAACACGTGCGCCAGCACCTCCCCGGGGATGCCGGGCCCGTCGTCGATGACCTGCGCCTTGACCGCGCGGCCACCTTCGCTGGTGCTCGTTCTCACCACGATGCGGGCGCCGCGCTTGCCGTCGTGGATGGCCTGCTCGGAGTTGAGCAGGAGGTTCAAGAACACCTGCTCGAGCTGGTTCGGGTCGCCCACGATCGCCGGGAGTCCCGAGGCGAGGTCGCGCTCGACGCTGATGCCCGAGAGTGTGAGCTGGTTCAGCCGGAGCGACAGGGTTCGCTCGATCACCTCGTTGAGGTCGAGGGCCGCGCGCTCGGGCGGGCGCTGGCGCGAGAAGAAGAGAAGGTTCCGGACGATCTTCGCCATCCGGTCCGCCTGCGACACGACCATCTCGATCGGTCGTTTCATCGCGGCCGGGAGCTCGCGCGCGAGCAGCAGCTGGCCGTAGCCGACGATGACGCTCAGCGGGTTGTTCAGCTCGTGGGCGACGCCTGCGACGAGCTGGCCGAGCGCCGACATCTTCGCGGCGTGCACGAGCTGCATCTGGGTGTCCCGGAGGCGCGCGAAGCTGTCGCGGGCGCTCGCGTACAGGCGCGCGTTTTCGAAGGCGAGCGCGGCCTGGTCGGCGAGGGCCTCGAGCGCCTGGAGCTCGTCGGGCGAGAGGAGGCGGCCGGGCTCGAGCCAGAGCGTCAGAGCGCCGATCAGGCGCTCGTGGGTGAGCAGGGGAATCCCGGCGGCGCCGCGGAAGCCGTGGGCGGCGGTGCGCTCGCGGAGCTCCGCCGAGAGCTCGATGGCCGGATCGGCCAGGATGTCGGGGGTCATGACGATCTTCCGCTCGGCGATCGCGCGTCCGGCGACGCCCTCGCCCGCACGGAGGACGAAGTCCGTGGCGGGCTCCGCGGCCACGCCGGCTACGGCGATCACGCGCAGGGTGCTGTCGTCGGGCTCGTACCGCAGGACGGCCGCGCGCTGCACCTTCACCAGCTCGAGGATCCCGCGGGCGAGCAGTGCCGCGATCCGCTCCACCTCGAGGCTCGCCGTCAGCTCGCGCGCGAGCCGCGCCAGCACCTCGGCGACGTCGCGCCGCCGCTGCGCCTCGCGGTAGAGACGCGCGTTCTGGATGGCCACGGCCGCCTGCGCGAGGAACATATCGATGATGTCGCGCGTCTCAACGCCGAAGCTGAGCGGCTCCGAGTGGCCCAGCGCCATGACCGCGAGCAGCTCCGAGCCCGCGAGCACCGGATACGCCGCGGAGGCGTGCAGCCCCCAGCGCGACGCCCACGTCGGGTTGGCGACCCGGTCGTCGGCCGACGTGTCGTCCACGACGAGGGGCACGCGGTGGCGCGCGACCCAGCCGACGCCCCCGACCTCGTAGGTGAGCACGCGCGGCGCGAAGTCCTCCAGCATCTCGGACGCCGAGGCGCTCGTGAGCGTGAGCGTGCGCCGCTCCTCGTCGGCGATCCAGAACGACGCGAAGCGCGTGCCCGTCAGCTCCGCGGCGAGCACCGAGATCTGGCGCAGGAGGTCGTCGAGATCGAGGGCGCTCGAGATGCGGCGGTTGACCGCCGCGAGGGCGCGGATGCGGGCCGCCTGGCGGCGCTCGGCCCCATAGAGCGCGGCGTTGCTGACCGCGACGGCCGCCTGCGCGGCGAGGAGGCGCAGCACCTCCTGCACCTCGAGCGACGGCGGGCCGTGGGGTGAGACGTAGCCGAGCACGCCGGCGAACGCCTCGCCGGTCGCCACCGGCACACCGTAGTACGTGGCGTCCGGCCGTTGGCGCCACCACTCGGGCGCGAGGGTGTGCTGGTCGCTCACCGGGTCGATGACGAGCACGGGCCGCCGCGTCTCGACCACGAGGCCCGGCAGCCCCGCGGTCGCCGGGAACTCCTCCGGCAGCCCCTCCCAGCCGGGACCGGAGTTCGCGGCGTAGCGCAGCACCCGCCGGTCGGCGTCGAGGACGTGCACCGCCGCGAGCGCGCCGGGCGCCAGGCCCGCGGCGGCGTCGGCGATGCGCTGCATGGCGTCGGTCGTCTCGAGCGCGGTGATCGCCTGGCTCACGTCCACGAGGTCCCGCAGGTGCGCGGCGCGCTGGAGGGCCTCGGCGTAGAGGCGCGCGTTGTCGATGGCGAGCGACGCCGACTCGGCGAGAAGCTTGAGCGCGGCGACCTCGTCGTCGTCGAAGATCCGCTCGGTCCAGTAATGAACGGCGAGCGCGCCGTGAACGCGGCCCTTGGAGGCGAGCGGCGCGGCGGCCGCGGCCTTGTAGCCCTCGCGCTCGACCTGGGCCCGGCGTTCGGGCGAGATCCGCACGTCCGAGTCGGTGAGGATGTTGCGTGTCGTCACGGGACGCGCCTCGAGGATCGCGCGGCTCATCGGGCCGCTCCCGACGGGAATCACGCCGCGCTTCGCGTACTCGCGGGAGAGCCGGCCCGTCGCGCGCATCACGCGGAACTCGGGCGCCATGCCGTCCCAGGAGACCACCAGCGCGGCCTCGGCGCCCATGACCTCGAGCGCCTTCCCGACGATCGTGTCGAGCACCTGGTCGAGGTCGAGCGAGGACGTGAGCGACTGGCCGATCGCCTCGATCGCCCGCACGAACAGCGCGCTGCGCCGTCGGTCGGTGACGTCCACCAGGAAGCCGACGACGCCGACGACGGCCCCGGCCGCGTCCCGCCAGGGAACGCAGCGCGCCCGCATCCAGCCCTTGCGGCCGAGGCTCGGGAGCGCGTACGAAAATTCGTCGGTGGAGACGACGTGGCCAGCGAGCGCGCGCCGCAGGTGGGTCGTGAGTGCCGTCTCGCGGAAGAACGGCAGGACCGCCTCGGCGTTCCGGCCGAGGGCGTCGGCGCGCGCGACGCCCGTGAGGCGCTCCATCGCCCCGTTCCACGCGATGACGCCGAGCCGCGCGTCAGTGACGAGCAGGGCGTCCTCGACGCCCTCGATGACGCTCAGACTGAACTCGTCCACGCGGGATTTGCGGGGGCGCGGCCCCATCTTCGCGAGTATATAACGCCCGTGTGCCATAATGAGTGGCGGCCGAACGCGCGAAAGGAGCCGCGATGCGCCCACTCGTCGACCTCTCCACGATCGTCCTCGTCGTGCTGGCGCTGGCGCTCGCGGGGGTCGCGTACGTGAAGGACCCGGGGCTGCCGCTCCTCGGGGCGAAGAACGGCTTCTCGATGCTCAAGTTCATCTTGCCGCGCCTCGTGCCCGCGCTGATGCTCGCCGGCCTCATGCAGGTGCTCATCCCCGAACAGGTGGTCTCGCGCCACTTCGGCCGCGAGGGCGGGCTGCGCGCGATCCTCATCGCGACGCTCGCGGGCGTGCTCACGCCCGGCGGCCCGATGGTCAGCGTGCCGTTCATGGTCGCGCTCGCCAACTCGGGCGCCGCCCTCCCGTCGCTCGTGGCCTATATGACGTCGTGGTCCCTCTTCGGCGTCCAGCGGATCATCGCCTGGGAGGCGCCGCTGATGGGTTGGCACTTCGTCGTCGTACGCGTCATCCCGAGCCTCGCCTTCCCGATCGTGGCGGGCTGGCTCGTCGCCGTGTTCTACCGCGAGTGAGCCCGCTCCGCGACCTCCGGGAGCTCGTCGCCCGCCTCGAGCAGGCCGGGCGCCTCCGCCGGGTGTCCGTCCCCGTCTCGCGCGACCTCGAGATCACGGAGATCACCGATCGCGTCTCGAAGGGGCCGAGCGAGCGGAACGTGGCGCTCCTCTTCGAGCGCGTCGAGGGCTCCGACATGCCTGTACTCGTCAACGCCTTCGGCGCGGCCGACCGGCTGGCGCTGGCGCTCGGCGTCGGGACCCTGGACGAGCTCGGCGAGCGCGTCGCCAAGCTCCTCGACGTGAAGCTGCCCGGCACGTTCGCCGAGCGGCTCCGGAAGCTCGGCACGCTCTTCGACCTCGTGAAGGCGGGGCCCCGGCGGGTGACCGACGCGCCGTGCCAGGAGGTGGTCGAGACCGAGCGCCCGTCGCTCGCGAGCCTGCCGGTGCTGCGCTGCTGGCCCAAGGACGGCGGCCGCTACATCACGCTGCCGTGCGTGTTCACCCGGGACCCGCGCACCGGCACGCGCAACGTCGGGATGTACCGGCTTCAGGTCTTCGACGATCGGACCCTCGGCATGCACTGGCAGACCCACAAGGGCGGCGCCGAGCACGAGCGCCTGATGAAAGACACGATGAAAGAATTTGGCGGAACGGAGCCACACCGCACCTCCAGCAGGCCACCCACGGTCGGCCCCGGCCCCGGGGACCCCGCTACGACGGAGCCACACCGCACCTCCAGCAGGCCACCTACGGTCGGCGCCGGCCCCGGGGACCCCGCTAAAGTGATGCCCGTCGCGATCGCTCTCGGTGGCGATCCCGCGCTGATCTACGCGGCCTCCGCGCCGCTGCCGCCGAGCGTGGACGAGGTCGTCTTCGCGGGCTGGCTCCGCGGGAGGGGCGTCGAGATGGTGGCGTGCCGGACGATCGACCTCGAGGCGCCGGCGCAAGCCGAGATCGTGCTCGAGGGCTACGTGGACCCCCGCGAGCGCCGCCTCGAGGGCCCCTTCGGCGACCACACGGGCTACTACTCGCTCGCCCGCGAGTACCCCGTCTTCCACCTGACGGCGATCACGCGCCGCGCGCGACCGATCTATCCGACGACGATCGTCGGCCGCCCGCCGGAAGAAGACTACTGGCTCGGCAAGGCCACCGAGCGCCTGTTCGTGCCCATCGTCCGGCTGCTGCTGCCCGAGGTCGTCGATATCAACATGCCGGCCGAGGGCGTCTTCCACAACCTCGTGATCGTCTCGATCACGAAGCGCTACCCGGGCCACGCGCGCAAGGTCATGACGGCGCTCTGGGGTATGGGGCTCATGATGCTGGCGAAGACCATCGTCGTCGTCAGCGAGCACGTGAACGTCCACGATCTCTCGGAGGTCGCGTGGCGCGCCACCGGCAACATCGATCCGAAGCGCGACCTCCTGCTCCTCGAGGGGCCGATGGACGATCTCGACCACGCCGCGCTCCGCCACCGGTTCGGCGGCAAGCTCGGGATCGACGCGACCGAGAAGGGCGCGCTCGACGACGTCGCGCAGGCCTGGCCCGAGGAAATCGTCATGTCGGAGGAGATCCGCGAGCTCGTCACCCGGCGCTGGAAGGACTACGGCCTCTGACCCGGGTGGGGCGCGTGCTCGACGCGATCAAGTTCGAGCACACGGTCTTCGCCCTCCCCTTCGCCTACATCGCGATGGTCCTCGCCGCGGGCGGCTGGCCCGGCGGGTGGACGGTCGGCTGGGCGACGGCGGCGATGGTCGGGGCGCGCACCTGTGCGATGGCGACCAACCGCGTCGTCGACCGCGTGATCGACGCGCGCAATCCGCGCACCGCAGAGCGGCATCTGCCCACGGGCACGCTCCGCGTCGGCGAGCTCAGGCTTCTCGCGGCGGCAGGCGCCGCGCTCATGCTCGTCGCGGCGGCGATGCTGAACCCGCTGTGCCTCGCCCTGGCGCCGCTCGCGCTCGTCTTCCTGGTCGGCTACTCGTACACCAAGCGCTTCACGTGGACGTCCCACTGGATCCTCGGGTTCACCGACGGGATGGCGGCGGCCGGCGGCTGGATCGCCGTGCGCGCGGCGTTCGACGCACCGGCCTTCATCCTCTGGTTCGCGCTGACGGTGTGGATCGCGGGCTTCGACCTGATCTACGCCTGCCAGGACGTCGCGGTGGACCGCGTGCAGGGGCTCTACTCCGTCCCCGCCCGCTTCGGCGTCGCCGCCGCGCTCGCCGTGGCGCGTCTGAACCACGCGCTCACCGCCGTGGCGCTCGCAGTCCTTGGATGGTCGACCGGGCTCGGGCTCCTCTACTGGGCCGGCTGGGCCGCCGTCGTGGCGCTCCTGGCCTACGAGCACTCGCTGGTGAGCCCGCGGGACCTCTCGCGTCTCGACGTCGCCTTCTTCAACGTCAACGGCTACATCGCGCTGATCGTCCTCGCCTCCGTCGTCGGCGGCCTCTGGCGATGACGGCGCCCGTCGGTCGCGCATGACGCAATCAGACTTGGTGCGCGCGATGTTCACGCGCATCGCGCGGCGCTACGACCTGATGAACTCGCTCATGACCGGCGGTCGCCATCACGCCTGGCGCGCCGTCGTCGCGCGCGCGGCCGCCGCGGCGCCGCCCGGGCCGGCGCTCGACCTCGCCACGGGCACCGCCGACCTCGCCCTCGCCCTCCGCGCCCAGGGCCCGACGCGGCTCGTCGTCGGCGCCGACTTCGCAGAGGGCATGCTCGGCGAGGCGCGGCGGAAGCTCGGCGCGCGCCACGCGACGCGCGTACCGCTCCTGGCCGCCGACGCGCTCGCGCTGCCGTTCGCCGACAAGACGTTCGCCTGCGTGGCCTCGGCATTCCTGCTGCGGAACCTCGCCGACCTGCCGGCCGGCCTGGCCGAGATGCGCCGGGTGACGGTGCCGGGCGGGGTGGTGGCCGCGCTCGAGATCACGCGGCCGGGAGTGCCGGGCTGGGATGCGCTGTTCGGGCTCTACTTCAATCGCCTGGTGCCGCGGATCGGCGCGCTGGTCGCCGGCGACCGCGCCGCCTACACCTACCTGCCCCAGTCGGTCGAGCGCTTCGTCACACCCGCCGAGCTGGGGCGGCTCATGGAGCGCGTGGGTCTGCGCGAGGTGCAGTATCGTCGCCTCGGCCTCGGCACGATCGCGCTGCACGTGGCCAGCGCGTAGGCGTATCGAGCTCGGCCCATTGACAGCGAGATCCTGGACGAGGACACTCGGACCATGCTTCCGGAAGTGACCCACTCCGTCTTGCTCATCGTGCTCGCCATCGCGTCGGGTATTGTCATCGTCGGCTTCGGCTTCATGTTCTGGGTCGCGTGGGACATCTCCCGTATGGTCCGAGCCGTCGCTGGTCTGGTCGTCCAAGAGACCGCGAAGCTTCACCGTCCCTGAGCGCCCGCCGTCCCCTGGCGCGTGCGCCGCGCTCAAGCCCGCTGCGCGCGCGTGGTACGATCGCCGCAATGGCGCTCGATACCCTTCTGGCGACGTTTCCCCGCGAGCGGACGTGGCTCCTGCCCGCGCTCCAGGCGGTCCAGCGCGCCGAACGGTACCTCTCCCCCGACGCGCTCGAGGCGGTCGCGGCGCACCTGCGCGTCCCCAAGAGTGAAGTGTGGGGCGTCGCGTCGCACTACCCGGAGCTCCGGCTCGCCCGGCCCGGCCGACGGCTGATCCGTGTCTGCACGGGTGTGAGCTGTCGCGTGCGGGGCGGTCGCGAGCTCCTCGCGGCGTGCGAGCGGCGGCTCGGCGTCCGCGCGGGCCAGACCACCGCCGACGGCGCGGCGACGCTCGAGGAGCTCGATTGCGGGTTCGCCTGCGCCGTCGCGCCCGTCGTCGAGATCGATCACGCGTACCGGGGCCGCGTGACGCCGGACGCGCTCGACGCCCTCCTCGCCGCCCACCCGGCGCCGCACGTGGCGGCCGCGCCGCGGCGTGTCGCGCCCCCGCCGGGGCCGACGGCCCGCGCGCCCGCGGCGCGCTTCGCCACGCTCTTGCGGGCGGCCGAGCGACGGCGGACGGGCGCGCGCCTCGCCGTCGGCCTGGGAACGTGCGGGCTCGCCGTCGGCGCGCGCGACACGTTCGAGGCGCTGCGCGCCGAGGTTCCGCGCCGCGGCCTCCCGTTCACCGTCGTCGCCGCGGGCTGCAACGGCATGTGCTGGGCCCAGCCGGTCGTCGAGGTCTTGCGCGACGGCCGCCCACGACTCACGACCGGTCCGGTCACCGCGGCCGAGGTCCCGCGCCTCCTGAACGCCCTGGCGGCGAATCCCGCCGCGGCGCCCGACGTCGGCCGCGAGTGGCTGTCGCGCCAGCGGCGGATGCTCCTCGAGCGCTGCGGCCTCGCCGACCCCGGGGACATCGCCGACGCCATCCGCCACGGGACGTACGCGACGCTGGTGCACGCGATCGAGGGCGCCCGGCCCGAGACGGTCATCGAGGAGGTACGCGCGGCGGGTCTCGCCGGGCGCGGCGGCGCGTATTTTCCGACGGCGGTGAAGTGGGCGGCGTGCCGTGCGGCGACGGGCGCGCCGAAGTACCTCGTCGTCAACGGCGAA